>Ga0209367_1013329_pt1 | contig 10591 bp, 7 predicted proteins | sample WorMetLIZISLAND2_FD_187412 | JGI IMG/M metagenome (GOLD analysis project Ga0209367, IMG submission 187412) | Marine gutless worms symbiont microbial communities from Max Planck institute for Marine Microbiology, Germany - Olavius geniculatus... ...
CCCAGGGACCCTTCCTACCGAGTTTGGTATTTGTAGGCCTTTTCGTTTTCCCTCTAGGTGGAGGCACGGGACAGACAGACAGACGGACAGGATCAACACATGATGGGGCCTCCTTCTAGGCACTAAATGTGCCAATTCGGTCAGTTGATTTTCAGAAAAAAAATAATTACAAGTAATTTCAGAAAAGCTCACGTGACGCGCGACAGCATCTGCGCTTTCATCTGGGCAATCATTGTACAGCTTGCAATAAAATAACATTGCTTCTTGAAGGAGTACGCAAATGCTTCTTGAACGAGTACGCAAATTTAAAGCCTCCATACGGAAAACTCCTTGAATTTAGGAGGGCAAAACTTGAATGGTTAAAAATATGCATTTCAGAAATGTGCATTGCAGTCGAAAATTGCCAAAAACACTGAAACATTTTTTTTGGGGGGGGAGGTTCAAGGTCATTCAAGATCATTGATGTTGACACCATTTAAAAGCTCGTCACTAGTGCTTGTTATGATACACAGCATGTCTGCGCCACATCTGAAACTGTTTTCATGCTGGACGAGCCAATATAGGCCTAGGTAAAATAAGCACTTTCTAGGGGGTACCTCTCTTTGACGCCCGCCTCGGCAGGCCTTCTTGAACTTAAAGGGTCGGGACTTAGACTGCTGAAATCTGCGATTAATGGTGAAAATTACAAATGCAGGTCACCTTGGTCGATTTCCAGCCATTTCGTCGCAATTAACTTTTGAAATGTGCTGCAGTCAAAATTTGTGCAAAAAATCACTTAAAACCCTTATTTTGGAGAGGTTCACGGTCGTTCAAGGTCATCAATGTTAATAAATTTAAGAAGCCCGTCACCAGTGCTTGTTATGATAAGCAGCATGTCTGTACCTATCTGCAACCGCTTTCGCACTAGACGAGCCAATAGCGGCAAAATGACGTCTTTTATGGGGTACCCCTCTTTAACGCCCCGTTCGAAGAGAACCCCCTCACACAGGTGCAGGAAAATTAGTCACAAGAAACTAGAGTTCTTGTGCCAGCTCACAGTGAAGATTTCGTGATCCTAGCTTGCACTGTTATGATACAGTGCTAGAGTGTGATGGACGGACGGACGGACAGAAAGACAGACATATGCTATTCGACGATGGCTAAAACGCGCGAAGCATTACATGCTGTCGCGCGTAAAAAATTGTTGCCACTAGATTTCACATTTTAAAGCTATAATGCAAGCTGTACAATGATGTGCATGTTGCCGATCGTCCGTTGATGTGACCGCATCGACGTGCTCGTGCCGTTCATCTGTGCGCAGTCCGGGCTCGCGTCCCGTAAAGTATAATAATGTATGCCTGGGTACGGTAAGTGTTATTACCAATCCAGTCCGGACTGATTAAAAGTCAATTTGTCACTCCGGCCCCACCGTATGTCATGTGCCGCCCGGCTGGTCATAGAATTAGGTCACAATTAGTCTATCAGCTCAGTATCAGTCCGGCCTGACTGATGATAGCTTTTCGCCCGTGTCGTGTAGGCTACGGTAGTCACAAACAGTAGGACCTGTAGGGGCCTAGTCTAGTCTAAGTCTACTGTAATGTAGGAATTCCATCAAACTTTAGTTTAAAAGTATAATATAATGTTATGAGTGATCTGATGATGTAGTTGAGAACAAATAGGCCTATAAATTGGTTAAATTTTAAAGGTCAACGTCAAGTCAGATGTGCAAACAAGTTTGGGACATCTGACATCTGAACTGCTGGAAGGATGATCTCAACTAGATTTCAGTGTGTTGTGACGTCATATAGGCGTATCCTTGTCATTGATGTCTAATGGCGACTACACGTCAAAGTCAATTACTGGGTCGTCCTTTTTTTCTAGGCGTCATGCGACGGACAGAGGGACAGACACATACTCAAGCAGCAACCCTCGCCCACGTCACAATCGCACCAACCTCCCCTTCCTTCTAGTGGCATACGCCCTTTTAGGTGCAATGAAAATCGTCGACCTTAGATAACCTTGAAGGTCAATGACAGCCAGTACCGTCGGCTATCCTAGCGACAGCTGAGTTTTTTTGTTGTCGTTTATGTGCATTGCAAATGTCTGTCTTTTTTATTTGTCAAGTGGAAATAATCCCCAGTTCAACCTCTCTGCTGACTTTCTGTAGAAAACATTTTACTTCGTTTCACCTGTTAATGGAGTGGACGCATCTGATCTGACCAGATATACATGTACGCCTACGTGCAGAAGTCGTACCGCGAAAAACTGCAGAACGAAAAAGCCTATTACGGAATTTGTACGAGATTGTCTAGGTTACTATTAATCACTAATAGGAAGTCGTACACTGGCTCTCGATTGCCACCGAATTCAATGACCTTGGATGACTTGAACCCTAAAATAGGGGTTTTTATGATTTTTTGGCGATTTCGGGCTGCGAGACACTTCAAGAGCGAATTGCGCCGAAACCAATTGAGATAGACATGGACAAGCTGCATATAAAATTTTCAGCATTGAACGTAGATTTTGATGGTCCAAGTCTTGATTTTCTAGGTTCAAAGAAACCTGGTCCCTCGTAAAAGTCGTTATTTTACCGTTGTTGGCCAGTCTTTCGTGAAAACGGTTGCAGATAGGCATAGGCATGCTGCCTATCACAACAAGCACTAGTCACGAGCTTTTTAGTCGTATCAACATCGATGACTTTGAAAACCCTGAACTTTCACAATAAGGGTTTTTTTTTATTGATTTTTGCGATCTTTGGCTGCAGTGCACACTCCAAGAATGAACTGCAACGAAATGGCTGGAGATAGACTGACAGTTTGCGAACAGGAACTGCTATAGGCTTTCGCGCGTCTCGTGAGCGTTTCTTGTTAAGATATTGATCGTATTGGACATTTATGTTTTATCATGCGTGCGATGTTTTATTGTTCTGTACTCAGTCAAGCCATTTGGCTGCAATACTGATAAACGCTTGTTACTGTTACTGTCAAGTAATTTGAGCAAAGCTCACGTGATGCGCGACAGCATCGGTGCTACACTTAGAGAATCAGTTACTTCGCTCTGTATACGCGCTTCAACCGCGTTGGTCGAATGCGTCGTGCGTCGTTTCTTACTTTTTGTCGTGACACCAATAAAACATGTCGCGCCGTATAGGTTTATAGTTGTGCAGCTGGCTAAGAGTGTTGAGTGCTGACTGATTTGATGGATAACTGCTGAGCTGTACGTGTGATTGCATGGCTGGTACTTGTATTTTGCAGGTAAATCTAACCTGATGGATGCTGTGGCATTTGTACTCGGCGATAACCCCACACACATGAGAGCTAGCTCATTGAGTGTCAGTATATCTTTGTTACTTTGTTATATATCGACAGATATAAACTAAAACGTGCAAAAACATTGCAACCCGGGCATTTTCAGCGTCTTGAACAACGTGTTGAAAAAGACGGTAGGGGCCTACTGGTCATAGCCTCATAGGTCACGTATAATCAGTGGCGTAGTAATAGTTTAGGTAGGCAAGGTGAACAAAGTCCAGGGCAATATGCAAGTTCCAGACAATTTTTAAAATAAAATTTATTTAAACATACGGATTTCAGTTTAATACAAGGTTTAATACAAAGTTTTAAAATTTTTAAGCTTCTAGAATGTTTTACTGTACAAAAAAATGAAACACAAATTTTAAGACCCATGAACTTGAAGAACATCATGTTACGTCGCTTTAGTTGAATGAATAACGTGACTTCATAAGTCAACAAGAAGCCCAGCTATCGCTAGGAAAAGCCGACCGCACCGTTTACGTTCGAAGCACAGCGTCCGAATTCCAGTCATGGAGAGAAAATGATTTGCTAGAGGCGAGACAGTTTCATTCACGCTGTGTTAACGGAACGCTGTCTCGAAAGCTACAATGAACGCTAGTATGACAGACATCGCACGTGGTCATTTCGCCAAGCGATATAAATAGCTACAGAGTAAATGAACAACGAGAATATCGGACGCAGGTTTTTCAAATATTTCTCACAATAAAAACGTCTTCCTCGGGAAGACACGCTACAGCCTATACAGTTTTTGTTGCAGTAATGACCTTCAATGTCATTCAAAGTGAATGATTTTCATGTCATTTGAAAGCCAATATGCGACTTCTTATTAGTGATCAGTAGCAACTTAGGCCCTATCTTGCATCGTTTAGTCGCAATAGCACGTAACGGTCTTCGAGCAAGTTCAAGGTCATCCAAGGTCAATGATTTCCATCTAATCTGACAGGGCGTATGCCACTTCCTATAAGTGATTAACAGTAACCTAGGCCGTATCTCTTACCATTTCCGAGATATGGCCACTTATAGCTGGAAACTTTCCACTGAAAATTGCGGCCAAAGCGCTGCAGATGGAGACATGGTTACTATTGACAACCTATAGGAAGTCGCCACCGCCCTATCCACTGGTACCATCGCCGACCTTTTACGACTTACTACAGTACCGCATGATTGACTTACCATAGTGCGTTATTAGTTTTATTACCCTTCAGGGTCATCCAAGGTCAATGATTTGTATCTTATTTGAAACCCAGTATGTCATTATCATCATCATCATCATCATCATCAGTTTTATTTCAGGTACTTGGCCCATATACACATAAATCACATAAAAACATACAACAAAACACACACAAGAAACACACGAATCATGCAAATACAGATAAAATAGAGATAAAACTCAAGGCAAACAGTACCACTAGCAGTTGCAACTGCAAAGATCAAATACAGTTAAGAGCAGCCAGACGACTAACTATCTCGTTATGTATGCTGCAGATATTTCAACATCTTGAAAAAAATGACATGACTATTATGCAATAAGGTATTGAAACTGGGCATGCCTGTTTCCATCAATACTCCTGTGAGGCTGTCAAAACGCTTAAACCCAAAAAACAGTTTTACCCACTTATTGTAACATGATGACAACTTGCGCAGTGAATCTTTATTATACATACTTCATAGACCAGCATCATACAGACATATGCAGTAAGTTTTAAGCAAAACACATTTCACAGCCATAGAACATATGTAAAATCGACGTCGAAGTATATATATGTTAGTTCTCAAAAAGATTACGAACTTCTCGCTGTATATCTGCATCATCAGTTAAGTTATCTGTAATCGTGTGAGCTAGATATTTAAACTCTTCCTATGAGTGATCAATAACAACCTAGGCCATATCTTTCACCGTTTAGCCACAGTACATCCGTGACGGACAAACGGACGGACAGAGAGACGGACGACAACTCATGTCACTAGTTCGACCATTACTTAAGTACGGTCGGCTAAAAATCACGATTTTTAAAGGTTTAAAAAACTTTAAAATATAAGTTTTTTTCAGAGCAATTTTCCAGCGCTTGAAAACAGTGCAGTTTGACTGTGTTCAGTTCGCAGCAGAGGTAGTAAGCATTTTGCTGGTTTATTTAGGAGCTGATATTCGGTGCTACTTTTGGACAGCCGACAGCTGATCCTTGTTACGTGAAAGCCACATTTCTAATGACGCCGCAGAATCCACAGGCTGCTGATCACAGCTCGCCTGAAAACACGACGTTGGAGTTTACGCACCACATCTCCGTTCACGGCGCAAGATACTGCAGTCGGTATCAAATCAATGGCGTGGTGCGTACGTCTAATCTTTCTTTCGTTTTTAGCCAACCGTACTAGCGGTCGTGTCCTTGTCACAATCTGTCGTCTGTAATGCATATATTGTGGCTAACCGGTACGTCGTAGTGGGTCAGCGATGGCACTATTGGATAGGGCGATAACGAGCTCTTATAGGCTGTCAATGTAATTATGTCTCTGTTTGCAGCAGTTTGGCCGCAATTTTGAATGTACAGTTGCTGCCTGCAGCCATCACACACGTGCGCCAAATTGCCGTATCGTATTCTGGCGTTGATTGCAGCGTTCGCTAGCAACGTCATCATAGCGTGATGGGACTGTATAGTCACTCTGGAAAATCGGTCTCTCTCCGCGCCCGGAAATTAGAGTAACGCTGGCCTTTCGATGTAGGCGGCGGCACAGTCGGTCGACCCTAACGACAGCTGGGCTTTTTGTTTATGTTTTTTTAAAGATTTTGTGGCATTCAGTATGTTCGTTTTCGTTGTTTGGTTTATTTTTTTTGCCGTCATCAATCATCATCATTGTCGTTTATAAACGCACCTAATTGGAATGTCGATGCTGAAACTCTGCCGTAGTTTCTATCAGTTCTTAACCCACTGGTCTTTTCATATTCTTGTGGATAGCAGGTTCTGTGTAGTAGTAGCATGAATAATATGTGTCATATTATTGTATACGTTTATTTTTATTTTTTTTTCTTTAATTATTTTGTTGTGCTACCAGTGATGGTGAATAAAGATTTTCAATAACGTATTGCGTTTCAGGAAGTCACGGCAGTGGAATATAGAGGCCGGCTACTGGAGATTGGAATTGTGCTGAAAGCCAAGAACTGTCTGGTATTTCAGGGCGAGGTCGAGGCTATTGCGTCCATGACGCCAAAAGAAAGATGCGCCATCCTTGAAGAATTTAGCGGGTAACTAACCACATTGTGACTGATTACTGCTGGACATGCATAGGCCTACTTTTTACTTAGTTTTTTCATGAATTGTTTGAGTAGACTAGGTTTGTATAGCAGAAATATAAGCAATATGCATAAAACAAATGCGTGGAAAGATGTTGGAGACAAGGCATGAACGGCACGGCTTATACTGCAAGCAGTCGTGTGTGAACAATCATTCTTTTGTTGTTGTTGTTTTTTTATTCCATCCATTTTATATATAGCATGTAGTACTGCTGGTTAAAGGTTAAAGGTGGTGTATAGTTTTTCATATCAAACCCATTTCAGAGCTTTGGAGCGTCACCTGTTGTTGCCTGCCACTTGACACAGGTGAACGCGCCCCGCCTAACCCTAGCCAGATAGGCCGGCATTCGATTTACCTACCCCAGAGGGATGGAAGGCTGAGTTAACCCAAATAATGATATGCCGGTATGGACATGGTGCTTTATATCTGCATATTGTTTATTACCTCCGCCAAGAAGGTAATGTTTTTGCCGGTTTTTGTTTGTTTGTTTGTCTGTGAGTCCACGCGGTAATTCGAAAGGTTGTAGACGGATCTTTCTGAAATTTAGAGGGAATGTCGGGCATGGCATAAACTACCAGTGATTCAATTTTGGGCGTGATCCAGCAGGAATCCTGGATTCTGGATCACTTTGAAATTTTCATTACCACTGCGTTAAAGGGGGCATAAGGGAACCGCTGGTAAAGCGAAGATGGTGACGCCACCTGGCGAATAGCTTTGCCTTGGCGGAGGTACCTGCGGGCTACGACTGCTTTCTAGTTTGTTATTGTTATCCTCATCGTCATTATTATGATTTAAGGTGGCAGATGGCCATGCTGCAGGTCGTCTGATCTGAGAGTGGAATATGAACGGCTGAAAGCTGAATTCCACGAGGCTCAATGTGCGGAGAGGAAAGCGCGCCAGCTTTTTGTGACTGTCAAACATGACTGGAACAAAGTCAGTAAGCTGCTTGTCAACACCGCGAATTATGACAAATATCAAACTCAGCTGGTAAGATCTTGAACTATATTCTCTGTTGCATGAAAGTGTCTGCTTTACTTTACGGAGTCCATGAAATCAGGTCAATGATTGTGATGAATATATCGTTCTTTATTTCCTCGCATGCTTTTGAATTATTGTACTCAAATCACTCTGCCACCAGCACCCTACATAGGCCTACGCTACTATTTTAAGAAAATTATCAATTTCACAGAGCGAATGTAGCAGCCCTAATAGCGTTCCGTGTCAAAGCCTATTATACGGGCAAAGGGTCTTTGATTGAAACTTTATCTTTCTGCACAGAAATGGCAAGGATAGAATTCAGTCGCTATTTTGCTTGTATTTGCGTACTTTTTTTTGAAACTGCTTTTGCTAAAACATGTCACCGCTTTTTTGTCACAAAACTGCATCAGGTATTGAGAAATTTTCACAATTTCTTTACTGTGACAAAGTGATTTTGGTGTTCATATTGAGCTGTGTGTTTTCGGATTTTGCTCTTGATCTCTATGTTTTTGATCTTGGTCCTCAATAGTTCGTGCTGTTGAGCTCCATGTTCATTGTTTTTTTCGATATCAGTGTTCTTGATCCTACTCTTGATCTGTGTGTTTTGAGGTCTGTGTTCTGGGGCTTGGTTTTGAGCTGTGTATTTTTAATCTTGCTTTTGATTTCTGTGTTCTTGGTACTACTCTGGAGCTTTGCGTTTTTGTTCTTGGAATTTCTTGAACTGTTTTTTTTCCGGGTTTTGTTTTTTGAGTATATGTTCTTCTGTTCTTGAACTGTGTGTTGTAAGTCTTGGCCTTACGCTGTGTGTTGATTTTGGTTCTGAGTTCTGTGGTTTTGATCTTGTTCTTAGTCTGTGTGATATCGATGTTGCTATTGGGATCTGTGTTTTTGGTCTTGTCTTTTGTGTTTTTAATTTAGATTTTGAACTGTGTGTTCCTGGTCTTGGTCGTAAGATGTTGCTCTGACTGTGTTTGGCTGGTGTGGTTGAGTGTAGAGTCGTGCTGAAATAAAGCTGATGCTGATGAAATTACATTTCAATGAGTTTCTGTCGCGGAAGCAGTCACAGGCACTGGCTGAAGGTCAGACACAGCTGCAAGCTGCCGACACTCTGCTGCAGTCAGTGAACGAGCAACTGACAGATCGCAGACAGCACTGTCAACAGCTGCATGAACAACTCCGTGATGCTGAAGCCATTCTGCGCAAAGAGGTTAGCTTGACAATGACAATGAGTTCATTTCGCACACTTGCAGCTATACAGAAGGCCAAATAGCGGAATAATAGTGCAGTGCAAAAGTGCAACAAAATAATAATAGCTCAGTCCATAAATGCAAAATAACAGAGTCCATAAGTGCAGAGAAATACATAAGTGCAAATGATAACAACATTAGTCTACAATAAAAAAACAAAGATACAACTGGAGTTATAGGTAGAATTAGGCTATATAGGTGACTGGTATTTAATGAAGGCAAAATTTACAAATGATTGAAACTTTTTTGTTCGCGAGGTTAGGCGAGGGAGAGGTGTGCTGAATCGTAGCCTGGAAGTTACAGAAATGTTGCGAATGCGAGGGGTGGGAAGAGGTGATGGAGACGTAAAGCCAGATTACACATTTTTTGGAAGAAAGATCTGGAGACTTTTCTCACCTGTCTTTTATTGAGTTTATAGGTTCACTTAGAATGTGTCATGAGCAACTAGTTACTGCAATGTTACAACGTTGTCAGCAACGATCGGTAAATGGCACACGCCTGCAGTCTCATAAACCTGCAAAACTTGCTACAGGCTTATCTATAATGTAGGCCCATTTGAGAGTTGTGGGCGCCAATGACTCCGAAATGGCACGACATACGGCGACAAAATTTTGCATGTAGACCCGTGTCGTACTTGGCCGGGACATGGGTTAGGACATATGTTGCTGGGGGGTTGTCCATTGGAGAAAATTTCATTTTTTGCAAACCTTTGCGTGGTCTGAGCTAGCGAGGCACCCTGGTGTGCGGACTGCGGATTCTTGCGGACATGGAATTGAGATCACAGGCCAAAACGAATTATTAAATTTAAATGGTATAGATTTATTGGAGCAAAATCAATTTAAAGGCACAAGCTGAACAATGCAGTTTTGCATGTAGGTTATTGTTGAGTTCAGTTGCGTTGTAGGTGTGAATTGCTCATTACTCAGCGCTGAAACGAAGGTGCTAATTGCGCAGATCGAGTGAGACTGCAGTTTGAGAGTTGCATAATTGTTGCTGATGTGTTGCAGGAGTTTTTGCTGTCGTCAAAGCGCGGTCTTCTGGATGCAGACACCGAGAAGTTGGCCTATGTGACTGATGACATCAAATCACTCAGGTACGCCTGCCAACCAGTGGCGTAGGGGGAGTAGGGGGCCCAGGCGCCCCTTATCCCCAAACAAAACATAATCACATGTTTAAACTGCATTAAATTTGCCAATTTGGTCAGTTGATTTTCAGAAAAATAATTACAATTGTTGTTACCAGATTTCATATTTTGAAGCTACAGTGCACTAAATTTGATTTCGGCTGGGGAACTTAGTACTTTTAGGCCCCTTAACTGGATTTTTCGGGTTTTACTTAAACGGAAAAGACGAAAAACGTTTAAGAATTTTGTTTACATTATTGCAGATTTGTTACAATAATTGTTGCACATTACTTGAGCATTTAATTATTTTGTTTTTTTGTTATTTACATTAACATAGCTTTGAGCAAACTGCAGCATATTGTATCGACTGACAACTGTAGTTAACTGTTGGTGGCATGGTTGATCTTGGTGACTGTAATTCACAAATTTTATGTGTGAATGTGAAATAACCTGCATGAACTTAATCCAAAATAAGTAGGCCGGTCAAAACACTGAACTATTTTTGGAGATGAGATAGGCAAACTTGTGCTGTATTGTAAAAAGATAAATGTACAAAACATCAGTTTATACACTTGTTAACGGCAACATTTAAGGACTTGCACATCGAAAACAGCAAAAATTACAAAAGGTGATATTGCCCGCATCACACTGACAGTGTGTCAA
>Ga0209367_1013330_pt1 | contig 10591 bp, 6 predicted proteins | sample WorMetLIZISLAND2_FD_187412 | JGI IMG/M metagenome (GOLD analysis project Ga0209367, IMG submission 187412) | Marine gutless worms symbiont microbial communities from Max Planck institute for Marine Microbiology, Germany - Olavius geniculatus... ...
AGGCAGTGTGATACAAGGAAAGGTGAGAAACGGAGGCAGATGAAGATGATAACGTGTCCTGATGATGTGACAATGACGTTATGATGAGAAAGGTGATGAGACAGGCGAGCAGATGCATGATGAATGCTGATATGATAGCGTGGTGAGGTGAGCGATAATGGGAGTGGTACTGAAAACTGAAAACAAGTAAGAAAATAAAATTTAAACTACACGTAACTAAAAACTTTTAAACTATTAAAATATACTGTAAGGAACTGTTAAAGTTTAGACGTGAGAGAAAAGCCCGAAAACTTATCTTTGTCGTGCGAAAGCTATGTAAACAACTAATCTAGCCAAGAATATTTTCAAGAATACTAACAGCAAAAATAATTTAACAGAGTTGGTCTATCCAAAAATAAACGTGTAGAAACTCAATTTCAAACAAAATATTTTATGATGAGTATTTCTACGACATTGTTTGGCAAGATTTCGCATGCTAGCTTATTTATTACTGGCCAGCTGCGGAACCCTTGGCAGATTGTAACCTTCTACCGCGGTTCGATTCCGACCCTTCTCCTCGGTCTCCTCTCCACCGCGGCGGTTATCATCTCGTTGACCGGATGGGATCTGGACGTATCCACAGAAGACAAACCCGGCTCAGTGGAAAGCCAATTTCCCGTCGGCGGTATCGGGGTCCTATCGTGCTGAAGATTGCCGTCAAACTAATGTTAGATCGCAGAGAAACTATGCGGTAAGCTGTTGCTATCAACTATGTTGAAAAGCGGTTGCCGACGGTACACTCTCTCAATGCAGACAGAAACGGCAAACACTCACTCTTCTCTCGTCGGTCGGCGGTAAATATATATATATATATATATATATGTATATATATATATATATATATATATATAGACTCTGGTAGAAAATTTAATACGGGGGTCTTTATATCTTATGTTTTTACCGGTCTTCAAAAATGCAGGGGCGGTAAGTCTCTTATTAACTAGGGAGATTTTATAGACTATCGCGGACTTTCTGACCGGCGGTGCCTTTAAACCGTGCTTACGTCGACCGTCCGCGGTAGCTACTATTATCCAGAGGATGCTACGGTCAGTCACACGTTACCACGAATTTTCTGAACGGCGGTAAACGATTTAACGTTTAAACCGTACTTATATCGGCCACCCGCGGTAACGTTCTTCAGTCCTCTTAAGCCTATCTTCTTATTAGTCCGATAAATCGTCGTAGCGAAGACGGTAGATGATCTCTGTCGTTTCTGTAGATCTGTTGTTCCGGCGGTAATGATGAATTGTTGTGAAGAAGAGAACGTTGTAGGACTTCGTTGACGTTGACGGTAAGTTGTCGTTTTTCGATGAAGAATGAAGAATCGACGCGGTAAGATGACGTAGAGGATCGTTGTCGATGTTGACGGTAGACTGTCGTTCCGGCGAAGATGAAGTCGTTGACGAATCGTCGACGATATTACCGGCGGTTGTCGGACTTAGTCTCTTTGACGTATCGTGCTACAGCTTTCCACCTCCACCCACTGTACCACCATCTACCTCTATTCCGGTGAACGCGGATATGTCGGCAGGTGTTGACGGTAGTGGATGTTGAAATTGGTGTTTTGTGGTTTTCTGTCGCGGTACACTATCGGCAGATGTTTTACCGGCGGATCCTCCCAGTCTTCCTTTCCGGACGGTTCGTGTTGATGTTAATTTTGGTCTCCGCGGTAGGTTTTGGTTGTGGGTTGAATTACCGCGAAGTCGGACCGTTTTGGTTGCCGCTTACCGTTTGGATGGGTTACCGTTTTACCGGCGGTAGAGTTTTGCTGTTTGTCCGGCGGTTACCGGCGATTCCGGTCACCGTTCTTTACCGGCGGTCGGTTGGCGGTAAGTTCCTACGGCAGCAGCGGAGGAGATGTGTTCTCTTCTGAGTCTGTTCGAAGACTGAGACCGGTAACGATTTTTGGCGAATTTATAGGGGGCGCGAACGCACATTTAAATAGAGATTTGTAGCACATTTCGTGTGGCCGCCCACACGCACTCGTCGCACGCACCTGCAACTGGCAAGGCGCCATCTCCAAAGGTATTTTTGATTAAAATAAAAGACTGGAAATTATTATTTTTAGCGGTAAAAATAAGAGTTTAATAAAGAAAAGAAACCTTAATATGGACTTAGTTAATAAAAATAATGACGATTTTAATGTTGAAGAGTTTTAGTAATGGCGGCGTTTTCATATTGCCTAATTTCCGACAGTCACTTTACGACGTCCGATTATCAAAGATAGAAAATAGCTCTGGTTTTACAAAGAACGGTTTTTGATAGCTAAATGTGTACTTTTTCTTAGACAACGTGCGGTTTTCCTCCGAAAAATGTGGAAATGGTACTTTGAGAGGGTATTTTGAAGTGCCTTTGAAAGTGCGAAATCAAGATGGCAGCTCCATCTTTGGCATCGCTTGCTCCTCGGCAACCAGGCAGATGGGTGTATCGAAAAGTTGCACTTCGCATTAGAAATAGTCTTCGAAAGCAGTCTCCACAACGGTAGCGGCGGCAGGAGATGGTAAAGACGAAAAATGAATAACCGAGGCGGTACGGCATTGGATGACTTTGAATTTGGAAAAATTTGGCTACAAGATGCTCGCGGAACCCCGGGGTTCCGCGGAACCCCGGTTGAAAAACACTGGGTCACTTCACTTTTTGACTTATAGACTTTCGCTGAGACTTTCGCTGAGTCTAAACTTCGATCTTTTTTAATGTTACATAATAAAAATTTAATTTTTGACTTATTTATTCGCAAAATCCGAAAAAAATACAATGGCGCCTATGGGTAAAATTTAGAAATTCTTTAAACTGTCAGAGTCGTAATTTTTGGTTCTAGAATAGGTTTTTCGAGGTCGGCCTAATTAAGGGTGACATTTACATTTACCCCCGATTGACCCCCGTTGCAATGGCAACGACATTTGGGACAAAACTGGCTATAACTCGGCTTCTGTGAGAGATATCTGCAAGATTTTTGCGCCTATAGGAGGGTTTCGGGGATGGGCCATTGAATAAGCTTACTGCCAATTGCATTTTCCATCGACCGACCCCCGTTGCCGTGGCAACGAAATTCGGGACAAAATTGGTTATAACTCGGTTTGTGTAAGAGATATCTGCGAGATTTTTTTTGCATCTGTGCGGGATTTTTTTGGGAAATGGGCCATCAAATGCTGCTAACTGAATTTTACCCAGACCGACCCTTGTTGCCATGGCAACAAAATTTAAGACAAAATGGGCTATACCTCGGCTTGCTTGTACAAAAAATATCACCAAGATCCTTGCATCTGACAGAGGCGCGGGTTGAGGGTTTGGCAATAAGATGACGTCAATCGAAGTCTACTACAGCCAACCCTGATTTCCAGGTATAACGAGCAGCAGCGTAGTAGGAGCAGCAGCAGTAGTAGACACATCCAACGTTCTGTACCCGACCGGAGGTATAGTGCTCTGCCATAAAAAAGGTAAAAGGTAAAGATACGGGTCCTGCTATAGCGCTTCTTACATGCGTCAGGCTCATATTTCCCCGTCGTTTGGCAATAAAATAGCAAATATATATGTAAAAAAACTTACCAGTTTAAAACTCTCACACTTGTGATGATATCTGTCCTCTAAAACAACAAAAATTATTTGAGTAACCCTAAAAGAATATATTTTCTGATGAACATACAGTAGAAGAAAAAAAATACGTGAAATATGTAGTAAGATCAACGATTTCGTCTCTTGCAACATTACTTTCGATTTGTTGTCGTAGCTGCTACTAATCTTTGCAACTACGATGACGACGACGACAACAACAGCAACAACAGCAACAATCACTATTACTAGTTTACTACTACTATCACTGCAGTGCAGTTTTGTTGTTGTAACTGCTGCTAATGTAACAGATCCCTGCAGCTCTAACCCGTGCCAGAACAGCGGGACCTGCGTTCCCAATCCCGACCCTGCAACTAACGATTACACGTGCGAGTGCAACAGGGGACACAGAGGACTGCGCTGCGAACAGGGTACGTAACATAGACTAGAAGTAGGAAAAAATATTTTACGTATTTTATTTTTTGCCACTTATCGTACGTTTTTGAGGCGCTACAGTTATGTTGTAGGCGTCTGTGGCACGGGTTGTCGCGTGTCCGTTTGTCCGTATGTCACGGGTGTATTGTAGCTAAAGGTGCGAGATAGGGCCAAAGTTGCTATTGATCACTGATAGGAAATCGTGTACGCCATTCCAGGTGAGATAAAAACCATCGACTTTGGATGACTTTGAACGTCAGTACTGTAACAGGATCTATATAAGCTGCAGGCTGTAGCGCGTTTTCTCCAGCGACAGCTGGGCTTCTTGTTTAACGTAATGTATTTTTGAAAAAAGAACGTTTATCAAAAATTTTGTTGAAAATTTCGACAAGAACTTCAAAAAGCACTTTTGAAACCGTGGAATTTTGGACGGTGTAGTAGTGTTCTCAGCATACGAGTATTATCCTGTGTAGAAGTTTACTGTGTATCAGACGATTATATGTTCGTGTGCTGATGATATAACCTGCACATTTCATCATTGGGTCTGTGTAGTTATTACAGTCTACATCTGGGTGTTTTCTGGGTGTAGCAGTATCGTGTAGTGGTGTCCTCAGTTTAGTTGTAGTAACTTAGGTGTAGTTGTAGCATCCTGGGTGTAGTAGTCTACTGTGTAGAGGTCTACTGCGAGGCGGACGATCTGTTTCTGTGTGGTGACGGCACGTGCATACCTCGTCATTGGGTCTGTGATGTAAGACAGGATTGCCCCGACGGCTCAGACATTGGAGACTCGTTATGCAGTAAGATAAGTTTACTTTTTCCAATGTCGTTGACCATGGCGTAGCGGAAATAGGCAATAATTATTTACTTCAGTGGGTTAAAAAGTTGGCAGGGCAGAAATTTGCAATTTTATGACCAACACTGCAAATTTCTAACAGAATTTTTTTTACCGAAATAGCGTGCAATTTTCGACAAAATGATTAAAATTGTAATTTTGCCCTAACCCTGCCTTTAATGTCAGGGTTAGGGTTGTGCTGTGCAGTTGGACAGTTTGTAAACATACAGGGTGGGCCAAAAAACCGGACCTGTTTGAGCATTCATAACTCAGCGATGATTACCCGTAGAAAGGCGTGTAATATGTCAAAAGTTGTAGAATGTTGTAGACAAAAGGGCCGAATTTGCATAGCAAATTATTTAAATATTTTTTGCTTAATTTGCCTAAATCTTGATTAACCTTGAAATTAGGCATTTGGCTACACTCCCATGTGCCCGACTTCATTGAACTTAAAAACTCACTGCCAAAAAGTCCAGATTTAAATTGTGTAAATTATTTAGTGTGGGGGCATTGCAACAGATAGCATGGTCACAAAATTTCAGTAACTGACCAGCTAAAACGTGTGCTAATCGAATGCTGGGCTCAGCTGATCCTGAACACATTGACTCCAGCGATCGATCAGCTGCCTAAAAGGACTAATGACGGTTATGAATGCAAAAGCTGGGCAACTGCCTATGTCGAATTTCAACTAAGCTCAACGTATGTGTTAATGATTGTTGATATTTCATTGTATGCTGAATGAAAATCAATTTCAATTCATGCGTTACTGCCAATTTAGCATGATTTTAGAAGTGGGACAAATTTGTGTAAATCAGGCAAAGAATATTTAAATGCTGAGACATGCAAGTTGTACACTTCTTTTGTACGCAATTTTGAAACTTTTGGCCTATTATGCGCCTTTCCATCGATAAACATCACCGAGTTATAAATGCTCAAATATCCGTGTTAAATCCATGTGGTACAGTCAAATTTGGCAGAATTTGAGGGGTGACATGCAAATTAGGCCAATAATATTTAAATGCTTTACTGTGCAAATTTGTGGTTTATTCTTTACAGCATTCTAAAACTTTTGACGTATCACACCACTAACCATCGCTGAGTTATCAACGCTCAAACGGGTCCGGTTTTTTGGCCCACCCTGTATGTGAGTGCGCGGTTAGCTGAATATTGTGTAGGCACAGGGTGATATATTCGCTTCCTTGTTACCATTAGCTAAGCCATAACAGAAACATTTTCGGCTGCTACGCTAATCAGTAAACATTAAGCAAGTAAGCCTAATACGACAAATAACATCAAATGAAGAAGACTTGACTATGTTATTGATTACCAACTAAAGTCAGCTTGTAAGGACACCATATGCATAGCCCCATCTAAGGTTACCCAAATGATTTTTGCTCTTTTAGCAGGGATGTGGTCTCGGTCGAGACGTCTCGGTCTCGAGACAGTTTCGAGACGTACTAACGTTTCGTCTCGGTCTCCGACCGATGCGTCTCGGGTCTCGTCTTGGTCTCGAAGCAATATGTCTCGATCTCGGCCCGGTAGGTCTCGTCTCGTCGAGACGTTTTGTGCAGGCGCGCGCCATTGTGCATACTGTAGCTGCAGTTAGAACGATACTAACCTGCATGACATTTGTGGCTTAGATATATTCGTTTACAGTGTTTTTACTCTTTCATTTACTTATTTATCATAAAAAAGAACTGCGTCATGTCAGTCTTTTGTCGTCATAAAATGACCTAGTCGCAATGAAGATAAAGTCTATGATGTCGGAATAAATACTATCAGCCAAATGTAGTCGACGTATAAGGCTATAATCAGCTGTAGTTTACTGATTTCAGTTGCTTGCAAACTGCGATAAACATAATGACCCATGTCTACAGCACTGCAGATGCAATTCTTTATGGTGCAAGCCGTTAATTATTTAGTGATAATTGTTAAAATAAAGTGCAAAAACCCACAATATCACAAATAGAAAACGCTTACCATGGTGCGAGCTAATTAATCTGTATAATTTTTTCATTGTCAGTGTGTTTCACGGAAAACGTCTTGGCGAGACATTGAAGCTCACGAGTCTCGGGAGCTTCAAGGTTTCGGCCAGCGTCTCGGAAGCTGTAACGTCTCGTCTCGGTCTCGTCTCGGACAAAATTTTAAAAGTCTCGGTCTCGGAGACACGGGTCTCGGTCTTGGCTCAGAAGGTCTCGTGCACATACCTGTCTTTTAGAGGACTGATATCATCACATCGTTCTTGCACACAGTTTTAAACTGGTAAGTTTGTTTACATAATATTAAATTCAAGAACGATGAAGATGTTCTACAGCATTATGTCCGGAAATTTCTACAGGTGCCAACGAAAAATGCTACAGGTTCCAGCCGACTTGTAGAACAATGGGAACACTGCAGTGAACTGCAGGAAGAATAAGTTGAAAAGTAACATATCTGTCAGAAATGTGCGATTTACTGTCGTTGTATTAAGGATGTAGTCCTGGAACTTATTGAACGCCCCTCGTATGATGTCATCTGGTATATAGCAACGTGGACGTGTTCTGATTCGCACTGGAAGTGTGCCGACGGTAAGCAGTGCGTGCCCAAGTCCTCGCTGTGTAACCAATGGAAGAACTGTAATGACAGTAGTGACGAGCTTGCATCGGCAGGCTGTGGTATGTCTACACACCGCATCGCACCAGTAGTAGGCCCTAGTAGTAGGCTAGTAATACTTTTGTAGGGTACAAGTGTAGCAGATTTTATCTGCTACGGGTTATTCATTTAGCGCTCTCCATCTATCGGCTAAAACACTTAATAACTCTGTAGTAAACCTTATAAAAGCTTACATTCGAGTCTTGAAACCGTTTGTTAATTTGTATTTCGAACCACAATCGCATTTTACACTTGAATGATACGCCTTATTTTCTACCATTTCACGTAAAAAGCTCTCCAAATAAACCCACAATACCTTGCGGCAAAAAATACTTCGGTGCAGTGTTTAAATGCCGTTATCCGTATCTCTCTAGGTAAAATGCAAAACATTCTTTTTTTCAACCTGTAGCCATCTCTAGTGCTCCACTTCACCCCTCACCCAGCGCCTCAGATCCGGCGAGTTTCTCGCCGACATTGTGCGCTTCATAAATTATATTTACTTACTTATTTCCTTGCTCCTCACTGTAATTTGTATTTTGACCAGTAATGATTCTATACGTTCAGCCGCCTTTGTCACTTGTACTGTACCGAGGACAAGGACACGGCTCGGTGACAGATCATTCGCCGTCGCCGGCCCACGAGTTTGGAACAGTTTGCCGGCTGCACTGCGGACTACGAATAGTTCAAAGCGCAACTAGACACATTTGTTTGACTAATTGAAACTGCGGCGCCTAGTGACTTCTGCTTTTAGGCGCCGTGTATAAATCCGCTTTATTATTATTATTATTATTTTTTAGTTTTTTTTATAAAAATTTCTAAATGCCCTAAGGTGTAAAGAACCAAAGGGCTAAAAACTAAGCTAAAACTAAGAAAAAAGAATGGAAAAGCTAGAGGTCTGGTGCATCGTCGGATAAAAAGGTTTCGCTAATCAAGATAGCGTTAAAACGCTGTACAACAATAGAAAGTCGCTGCCACAAAAATGACGTTTCTCTGTGATCTCCAGACAGAGACGCAATACGACCACCCAAAGTGTTAAGAAAATCTGAGGCTGAAGAGTGAATGGTGCCATGAGACTCGAGTGCCAGCGGTTGGAACCCGTGGGTGCTTGGAAGGCCGGCATACTTGGCAGCTTTCCTGTTGGCTGCAGCTTCCTCTGCGCCGCCGGCAGACTGGGATGACAGGCGGACATACGAGTCAGCAAGAGTGCTGACGACCGTAACGTCCCAGGTCAATGGCTTCCCAGCTTGCCAGCTATTATTATAGCAGGATTTCAAGTTCGATATGATATCGATAAGATATTTTGAATATGTCGCGATATCGATATCGGTATTTTAAAAATGATATGTATGTAAGTATTATGGAAGCACAAGAACAAGACGTGAACGTTTAGCAAGGCAGTTTGCTTTACATACCGGGTAGATATTAAAATGTGCCAGTTAACTTAAAAATTAACTATTGACTGTCGTAAGTGTCGTTAAATTACGACACTGTAGTTAGTTTGCTTTGGTTAGTTTGTCGTTTTCTCCGTTTATTCTCGTTATTTTGGTAATGCAGTAATACAAATCTAAACTTCTGGCGTAAAATATCGCGATATGTCGAAAATATTGTGAGAATTAAAAAAACGATATATCGATAATTTGATATTTTTTCGACGATATGATAAGATACGATATATCGATATCGAAAACGATATATCGATATTTTCGATATACCGAATCATCACTAATATTGACGGTTACAGTGCGAATATAATCTGGCGTAGGGACGGGACCTAGTATGATAGTTGCATAAAATAAGTTTATTGGGGATACAAAAATAACGACTAATCTGTAAGCCTAATCTTGAAACGGGAGCCCGGAATTAAGAAATTTCTCAATCCCGGATCCCGGGACTGAGAATTCAATCCCAGGATTGCAATCACTCATCACGTGGCGCCCTCAGTGGAATTGATAATGCAAAGGTGAGCAATATGATACTGATAGTTACTCCGTAATCTAGCAGTCCGGAGCACGTGTGTTTCACACGGTAGTGCATTGACATAAACTAGTGTTGACGTTGTAGAAGCGATAGAGTGTGTCAGCGGGCAGTGGACGTGTGCTGAGAAGCTGCAGTGTATCCCGGCTGAGTTCCGGTGTAACGCTGAGTACGACTGTTACGACGGCAGTGACGAAGTTGGATGCGGTACGAGCTATATCAGTTGCCTCTCTTTCTCCCTCTTGCTCCATGGGCTCAATGCCCGTTGATGTCCATGATACTTCATGAAATGTGTCCATTTCGTCCTGTCCACCTGTAGAGGCTGACGATGTCCTTGTTGCACCAGCCTACTAGGTCGTCTGTCCATCTTCTTTTCGGTCTTTCTCTCTTGTTCTTGCCATCCATTATGCCAAAAACAACCTGTTTGATCAGCCCGTCAGGTGACATCTGGCATATGTGGCCGAAAAAGTTCAGATTTCTCTCGATGATTCTCTGCACGATGTTGATCTTTTTATGATATCTTCGTTTTTGATTTTCGGTTGCCATTTTGTGTTTCTTTGCCAGTTTTCCCAATGCAACAGGTACAGCCTACAGGTGTATGTCGTCAAGACTGCAGTCGGCTTGCGGCTTGACTTAGCGCCAGCACTACAAAGGGCGTCTATCATGTTTACCGAGTACAGTACCCACATATATCAGCTACCTCTGTCAAAATGCTGTGCTATCAGATGTGCTTATTTTTTTCCAGGTTCTGAATGACTATTAGACAAAGAACATCATCATCATCATCGACAACCGTGGGCTCATTGCCCGTTGGTGTCTGACGCCATTCTTACTATCGCTGCCCACCACTGCCTATCTAGGGCAGCGTGGCTTAACAAAGAACAAAGAACGACGGGCAAAAAAGCTGTGTTTCTAATCATACTTAGGCCCCTAACTCACACTTGGTGACGTGGACATTGTCTGGTAGCCTACGTGCTATAATCTTGCAGCATTGTTGTATCGTCGGCTGTAAGCAAGTCTATGTTAGCTATGGGTACCGTATTAGGATGAAGTATACCTACAGCGGCCAGTTTTCAATTTTAAACAGTTTCCAGTGAAGGGCAGGGCAGCCAGTGCCGCCCCGTAGACTTA
>Ga0209367_1013332_pt1 | contig 10590 bp, 12 predicted proteins | sample WorMetLIZISLAND2_FD_187412 | JGI IMG/M metagenome (GOLD analysis project Ga0209367, IMG submission 187412) | Marine gutless worms symbiont microbial communities from Max Planck institute for Marine Microbiology, Germany - Olavius geniculatus... ...
TTCCACGAAAAACCTTTCATTTACACCTGAAAGAATGTGAATTTAGATTCAATCATCGAGAGGAAAGCTTATATGATATAATACTTACTCTACTGAGAGAAAATCCTCTCTAAAGTTATCTAGACCCTATCATATATTTAGTGGTTATAATATTCGGTTAGTCCACATGGCGGACCTTCTGAATGTCAACGTCACCTAATCAAGGAGAATCGTGTCGGATTCAGCGGGAATCCGGGCGCTCCTACTATGGAATAATAGATTGATCAAAGGCGCTTCAGACCGCCCACGATCGTGGGAGGGCATCTGATCTCCCGGCTGATGAAGGTCCGTAGGCGCAGGGCTTTTACTGCGGTGGATCAATTTTTTGCTTGTTGGCCAAGGGTAAGAGGTATTTTTTGAGGATTTTCACGAAACTCTTCGAAGTTCTTATGGAACATCGCTCAAGACTCTGTAAAATGCTAACTTACCTCCTAATGATAGAGTGATCGCTCGAACAGCCTGTCAGAGGCCAGGGTAACGCTTATGTTCGGACGAATTTTTACAACCCACCTCCTCGCTGGTGCGGGCCTGGCCCTGGTATTAGGTGTTGGGAGTACCGCCGAAGGTCCGGTAACTGAGCCTGTTACCGAGGGTTCGCGGGCTGAGCCTGTTGCTCTGGGGATGCGGTGGCGGAACTGGTGCGGGTCGAGGGAAAAGTAAAGGTCAATGACCAGGTACGGTCTGTCGGCGCACCGCTGAAAGAAGGCGATCGCGTGAGTGTTCCCGCGGGCGGAATCGCCGTCGTAGAGTACCAGGACGGCTGCCGCGATACGGTGGAAGGGGGCAAAGACTATGCCGTGGACCATGCGTACTGCATTTGTAAAGAAAACCTCGATGCGAGCAAGCACTCACGGCACGACGCCATCGCCGAGCTCAGCGACATAAACGGCGAGGCGCTGGTGAACACTAAGCTCGGTACGGAGGGTATGGAACTCAGGGAAAGAGATATCGTAACGGTGGGGGACGTCGTGCCGGAGGAGGACTCGGCCATGGTCGAGTACTATTTCGGTTGCGACTATAAGGTAAAGGAGAATGAGCAGTATACCGTCAACGCCGAGGAATGTTGTAAGGCTCTCGTAGTGCCGCCTCCTGTGCCTGTGATCGGGCCTCCTGTCAACCTCGCAATTCCAGCAGCCTTGCTCGGAGGGGCCATTGTCGGCGCCGCCCTTGCGGACGACGATTGTGACTGTGCCCCGCTCCCGATCAGCCCTTAGTCCGCTTTCTCTGCTTTCGGCCCCAGGTGCCGGAGTACTGGGTGTCCGAGGGGCCGCCGAAGATACGCACCGGGGTTCCGAGTGCCGTGTGTTGATACAGAATAGGGGCAAACTTAGTGGGTAGGCGGATGCAGCCGTGAGAGGCCGGCCGACCTGCCCGCGGGATCGGACCTCCATGCAGACCGACACCCCCGTTGGTCAACCGCATGAAATAGGGCATCGGTGCACCTTCGAAGCGTCCCCTCTCGGAATGGTGTCGATTTTGGTTGCGGCATTCCGAATGAGCAGATTGCCCTTGCTGTCATAGATCTTTCCGTAGAGGTTCGAACGCTTCTTCGCGACCTTCTCGATGATCTTGAATCTTCCCACCGGCGTGGGAGTCGAGCGCACGCCGGCAGCTACCCTAGCCCAGCCGATCTTGTCGGGTCCGGCGTAGAAAAAGGCCTTCTGCCTGTCGATGTCGATCTCGATACGAGAGACTTTGCGTCCGTTTCCCCGCCACTGATAGAGTACCGGTTTCGGCTTCGGTTGTGGTGTGGATACGACCTTCGGCGCCTGAGGTGGAGGTGGCTGAAGTTGAGCGCAGGATGCCAGGAGGAAGAGGGGAGACGTGGTCAGCAGCGCATAGATTGCCGAATGGAGCAGCAAAGGCCGACGGAGTGGGGTGCGTTCAAAGGGTTCGGTTTGTCCGGTAAGCGGACCCTTTGCGTCTTGCGATAAGTGGCGACGAGCCGAAGTTGCTTTTGCGGCGTGGTCGTGGCCCGAGACAACCCGGATTATCAGCGGGTGCTTGTCGTTGTCTTTCATTGTTGCCTAACCCTTCTTCTTGTCGTGCGCATTGTGTTTACGCCGTCGTTTCGTAACGACAGCACTACTTCGGTCTCAGAGGGTGTACGAGAAGATAAGCCACGGATTAATCTAGCCATCGCAGTCCGCATGTGCGGACCTCGCATCGAGTGTAGGTTGGGTTACGCCCCTCACCTAGCGCCATCGATCGCTTGATCGATGGCGCTAGGTGAGGGGCGTAACCCAACACGGCGCTACAAGACTTATGCCACAACGCTTAGGTTGTGGGTTATCTTCTCGTACACCCCCTCAGGGGCTGTTGATATTTAGTAGGATAGGCAAAGCAAGCGCTCGGCAGACCGGACTCAAGGCCGCGGTCATTCCATGCGGCTTTCTGAACCGCGGCGGCCTGCGAGGATGCATAGCGCGCCGCGTGCCCATCGCTATTTCTATTATTTGATGGGCACGTTGCGCCTGATCTCTCTCCCGACCGGAGGTCGCGGTTCGGAAAGCCCTGTGCAATCACCAAAAATCGAGCCCACCCGGATGGACAGGCTTCGCTTTGCCCATCCTACGGCTTGCATGTCAACAGACTCCGGCATCGGGTGCGGTGGGTCACTCGGATTCGAATCCGAAATCATGCACCGAACTCATCCGTTGCGAGCCGGTAGGTTTTCATTCATAGTGTACCCGTCACACATGGATTTTCCACCGCGATGCACGTCTCCGGTATCGAGAGTGACGTTGCGTTAACCCGTGTGCGACAGGTAATCTGATTGCTCATCAATACAAAGAGGCATATATCGTGGAAGGATTGATCATCTAGCTCGTCAGCGGAGCGGTCGGTGGTAACGTCGCTGGAGGGCTGTTCAAGAACCTTTCTCTGGGGACGCTCGGTAACTCGATCGCCGGCATCATCGGTGGCGGGCTCGGGGGCCAGATACTGAGTATGTTGGGCGTAGGCGGTGCCGAGGCCGCCGGCAGCCCGGACCTGGCCGGAATCCTCACCAACGTCGCCGGAGGCGGCGTAGGTGGCGGTGTGCTGTTAGCCGTCGTCGGTATAGTTAAGAAGCTCGTCTCCAAAGGCACCTGAAAATCCAAGGTGCTCGCATGAGGCAGGGACGCCTCTCCGCTCTCGGTCGGAAAACCGATCCTTTTGCCTGTTGGCCCGCTCGGTTTCCTACTGCCCGGGCTGTGTTGCGGTGGTGCTAAGAGGCAGAATGAAAAGAAAACCCCCAACCTAACCGTTGCGGCAAAAGACTTGTAGGTCGGGTTAGGCGCGACCTCCGTAGTGTGCCGCCTGGACGGATCGCGCCCTAGCCCGACATCCGATAGCATCTCGATGCGAGGTCCGCGCGTGCGGACTGCGATGGCTGGATTGTTTATCCGGGGCTTTTCTTCTCGTTCTCCCTCTCAGCCCTCCAGCTGTAGCCGCATCCTCTTCATGGCGGTTTTCTCTATCTGCCGGATGCGCTCGGCGGAAACGCCGAACTGCCGTGCAAGCTCGTGCAGGGTCTGTTTCTTCTCGGTCAGCCAGCGCGCCTCCAGGATCGTCTTGCTCCTGTCGTCCAGGTCATTGAGCACACTCAAGAGACGACGGCGGCGATCCGTCATGGTGTCCTCGCGCTCGATGGCGCTTGCCGGCTCCATCCGCATATCCGGCAAATAAGCCGCCGGTGCCGACGGACCGCCGTCGTCATCGCTCTCATCGCCGTCGAAGGCGAGATCCTGGTTGGCCAGTCGCGACTCCATTTCCAGCACCGTCTCCGGTTTAACGCCCAGATCCTCGGCGACCCCCTCGACCTCCGCTCGGGAGAACCAGCCCAGACGCTTCTTGGCACTGCGCAGATTGAAGAACAGCTTGCGCTGGGCCTTGGTGGTGGCCACTTTGACGATCCGCCAATTGCGCAGGATGTACTCATGAATCTCGGCGCGGATCCAGTGGACGGCAAAGGACACCAGGCGTACGCCCACGTCCGGCTCGAAGCGCCTGACCGCTTTCATGAGACCTACCGTACCTTCCTGAATGAGGTCCGGCAGCGGCAGACCATAACCGAGGTAGCCGCGGGCGATTCGAATCACAAAGCGGAGATGGGACAACACCAGCCGCCGTGCCGCCTCCATGTCACCATGGTCACGCAGCTGCTCGGCGAGTCTGCGTTCCTCGTTTGCCGTAAGCACGGGTATCTGATAGGCGGCGCCGATATAGGCGTCGATGTTGCCGGTCGGCAGGATTGCAATGTCTTTGGTCATGTGGCGTAAGCCTGAGTATTTCGATAGGGAATATCCTAACACCGGGAAAGGTGCGCAGGCAATCATCGATTTGACGTCCAGGATGAGGCTTGCGTGCGGATTCAGCGCGGCCGCGCTGCGCTGAGATGGCGTCCGACGGAGACCCAGCTCCCAAGCAGACCGAGCCCCAGACCGCCGCCGAGTATCGTCAGCGAGGTGGTCGATCCCAGGCCGGTAAGTGAAAACTGGGTATGGTAGAGCGCGGCGAGACGGGAGACCGGACCCTGAATAAGGGCCAGCGCCAAGACTACCAGCAACCAGGCGCCGGTCCCGCCGAACAACCCATACCAGCCGCCGGTGTAAAGGAAGGGGCGACGAATGAACGCCGGCGTGGCCCCCACCAGCTCCATGATTTCGATCTCGTTGCGACGATTCTCGATTTCGAGGCGGATGGTGTTACCGACTACGAGCAGGACGGCCAGGGCCAGCGCGCTTCCGAGCAGCACGACCCCGCGCTGCATCAGGTTCAGAATAGCCTGAAAGCGCTGTATCCAGCGGGTGTCGAGACGCGCAAAATCGACCTGGGGCGGTGCTTCGACCTCCCTGGCCAGGCGTTCCAGGGCCTCGGGGGTTCGGACTTCGGACGTCGGTTGCAGGGCAAGCACCACCGGTAGCGGATTCTCTTCGAGCTGGGCGATTGCCTCGCTGAAGCCCTGGTAGCTGCCGAGCTCCGACAGCGCCTGGTCCGGACCGATCAGGGTGACCTGGTCCAGGTTTGGGTGCGCCTCGAGCGCCGCCGCCAATGCCCGTGCCTGCTCGATATCCGTGTCCGGGGTCAGGAAGAGGGAGATGGCGGTGGTTTGGTCCCAGGACTCGCTCAACAGGTCCAGGTTCCGGGTGAGCACGTACAGGCTCGCGGGCAATGCGATGGCGATGGCGATTACGGCAATCGTCATGCCGGTCGCCCACGGATTGCGCAACAGGCGCCCCAGGCTACCCAAGGCCACCTGCAGGTGGTGACTCAACCAGGTGACCGGAAGCTGAAACGGGTGGACGTGGACGCGTCTGCGGGCGGAGTGACGGTGTGTGTGCATAGGTCACCGGGTACTTGTGTCCTCCGCCAAGGAGCCGTCGGTCAAGGTCAAAGTCCGGTAGGGCAGGGTCGCGATCAATGCCAGATCATGACTGGCGATGAGGAGTGTGATGCCGACCTGATGGAGGCGCTCGAACAACCCCATGATCTCGCGCGAGAGCTCCGGGTCCAGGTTGCCCGTCGGCTCGTCGGCCAGGATCAGGGGCGGGCGGGCGACCACTGCCCGGGCAATGCCGACCCGCTGCTGCTCGCCGCCGGACAGGGTGATCGGAAAGGTCTGCTCCTTGCCCAGCAGACCTACCTGGTCGAGGGCGGCACGTACCCGGCGGCGGATCTCCTTGTGCCAGTAGCCGGCCGCAACCAGGGGCAGGGCCACATTGTCGAACACCGTGCGATCCGCGAGCAGGCGATGATCCTGAAAGATCATCCCGACCTCACGGCGGTGCAGGGGGATTTTACGCGCGGGCAGGTGTCTCAGGTTGCGTCCGTTGACCGTAACCTGGCCCCGGGTCGGACGTTCGATCAAACCGATCAATCGCAACAGGGTGCTCTTACCCGCACCCGAGTGGCCGGTGAGAAACGCCATTTCGCCGGCTACGAGCTCGAAGCTCAGGTTGTGCAGGGCATCCCCGTGCCGCGGATAGCGTTTCGTGACGTGCTCGAAGCGGATCACTTCAGCCCCCCCACGAGGTTCTGAGGCGTGTTGACATTTAGTAAGGAGAAAACCCTAACCTCCGGGCGTGTCTGCTAATGGTACAGGATTCACAGGATTTCCAGGATTAACAGGATTTTATAATTGGCTTTTTATGGATTTCGGACTGCTGAGGATCAGGGAAAGGTACGGCAGTAATTGATTATATTGCAGAGTTTTTTCGAGAATCGCTGCTGCTAACGCGCAAACAGGACGTCGAGGAACTCTTCGGCGTCGAAGTGACGCAGGTCCTCGATCTTCTCGCCGATACCGATGAACCGAATGGGCACCTGCAGCCGGTCGGCGACGGCAAACAGGATACCACCCTTGGCCGTCCCATCAAGCTTGGTCAGGGCGATGCCCGTCAGCCCCACGGCCTGGTCGAACTGAATCGCCTGGCTGAGGGCATTCTGACCCGTGGTCGCGTCTACTACCAGCATCACCTCATGGGGGGCCTCCGGGTCGATCTTTTTCATGACGCGGGCGATCTTCACCAGCTCGTCCATGAGATTGTCCTTGGTATGCAATCTGCCCGCCGTGTCCGCGATGAGCACATCCGTCCGGCGGGCAGTGGCCGCCTGCAGGGCGTCGTAGATCACCGAGGCCGAGTCCGCTCCCTGGTGCTGCGCGACGACCGGCACCCCGTTGCGTTCCCCCCAGGCCTGGAGCTGCTCCACGGCGGCGGCCCGGAAGGTGTCACCGGCCGCCAGCACGATGCTGTTGCCTTCCGCCTGGAGCCGCTTGGTCAGCTTACCGATGGTCGTGGTCTTGCCGACGCCGTTCACCCCCACTACCAGGATGACCTGGGGCCGACCGGCGGAGGGTTGGCGCACCGGGGCGTCGCAAGGGCGCAGGATGACCTCGAGATCGCTCCGCAAGGCACCGATCAGGACTGCAGGGTCCGCCAATTCGCGCCGTTTCACCCGCTCCGCGATCCGGCCGATGATGCGGCTGGTCGTATCGACTCCCACATCCGCGGTCAGGAGCTGGGTCTCCAATTCCTCGAGCAGGTCCTCGTCGATCCGTTTACGTCCGCGGATCAGGTCACTGATATTCGTGTTGAGCACCGCCCGCGTCGTCGCCAAGCCGTCCTTCAGACGCGCTATAAGGCGCTGTCGGTGCTCCCTGGGCTGCCCTTCTCCTTGGGAGGCGTGTGCTTGCTTTTTTTTGCCGAACCCGAACATCTCCGCTGATTCCCGATTGCGGGCTCCCGGTGTGAATCCGATGGATGCCAGGGTATAGGGTAAAGCTTCCGGCCTCCGGCTACCAGTCGCGCTAACCGGTATGCCTTGGTAATCTGTTGATCCGGGATACCGCGCAGACTCGGGTTGTCGTCGAGCAAGTCCTGAATCGACAAGCGTTGTTCCTTGATGGTGGCTGCCCAGCTTCTGGACTGCCGATGGGATTGAAAGTGCCATTTGAGGAGATGCGCCAGCAGGATTTTGAGTTGATTGATCAGCTCCCGACGTTCCCTTGTCCCCATGTTCTCCAGCTCCTCCAGCAGGTGGTCGGTATCGAGCTCGCCGTAACGTCGGGCACGCAGCAGCTCCGCCTGCTCCTGAGACCAGGCGAAGAAGTCTTGTTAATTCGAGATAGTCATCGGATTCATCGTCGAATCAGTCGCTTCGAATCGATGCTTTCAATTCTGCTTCGGAAGTATGTATATAGCGAAACCCTTAAGTCCCGAGCTAGGAGGGTGTTTGAAAAGACAACTTCCGTCACGAGTCGGAGAACGACTGCCTTTTCTGACCGTCGCAGGTGCTTGAAAATGCAGGGAATAGGAAATTGCCATCATCCTTTCCCGTAGAGCGAATGCGCAAAGATAGACTTTTTCAACACCCTCTTAAGTGTCTAGCGGGCCTTTTTCAGTGGGGTTTCGCTAAGTACATACTTCCGTAACTTTTCTTACTCGATTGAAAAACGGGTTTTTGAGCAGAAGCCGCCGCCGCGGATTCTCCTTCAAGGGGTTGCGATTGCCCTGCACGACCGCTACTGCGTCGGTCAGGTTCAGGTGTCTGCCCCGGTCGTCTTCGCTCCCTCCGCGGTTACCGCAAACTGCTCGAAACGCAGTCGAAAACGGCTCAGTCCCGTGCCTGTTTCGTCTTCATGCTCGATGAGCAGCAGCGCGGGCCTCCCGATCCACTGCGATAGCTCGAGGTTGCGCATGAACGCGGAAACCCGGTCATTGGAGCGGGCGCGTCCTTCCAGGACCACGGAGCGTCCGCTCTGGCTGATTCCGGTCAGTTGGATACCCGTGGGGACCCTGGTCGCCAACTCCTGGAAGAGGTGGACCATCTCCGGGCGACTCACCTGCAGTCGGTGAATGACACGCATCCTTCCCAACAACCTTTCCTTGGTCTTCTCCAGATCCCGGATTTCGCGAATCCGCTCATCGAGTTGGCCGATCTCATTGCGCAGAAATCGGTTCCTGTCCTGCTGGCCGGAAATCAGCCTCTCCATATACAAGTGCAGCACCAAACCGAGGGTCAGGGTCGCCGTCAGTCCTGCCGCCGCCATTGCGGCGAGCTCGCGCCGGCGGCGGCGCCTTTCGAGCGCCCGCCACGGCAACAGGTTGATGCGCACCATCTCGTCCCCCATTTCACCATATTTTGCGTTCCCAGAGCCCCTCCAAACGCACCGAGGTGAGGCACAGCGCGCCGGGAATAGCTCTCCTATTACCAAGCGCTGTAACGCCGCCTTGGCGTATTTGAGGGGGTTCCCTCCGGGCGAGGCGAGAATGCAAAATATGGTGAAATGGGGGTTAGTCAAACCCTCTCAGGGCCAGGCCGGCCGCGATCATCATTGTCGGTACGTCCCGGTTCAGCGCCGCCGATCCGAGCTTGGACGACAGGGACATGCCGGCGAAAGGATTGGCTACGACGGTTGCAATGTCGAGGCGTTCCTCCACCGACGCATCGATGCCCCGGATGCCGGCCACGCCCCCGGCGAGGACGATCCGGTCCACGCGATTGAAGATACCGGTGGAGTAAAAGAGCTGCTGTGCTCAGCCGATCTGCTGCGCCAACGTCTCTTTGAAGGGATCCAGAATCTCGGTGGCATAGCTATCCGGTAGGTCACCCTCGATTACTCGCCGCAGTGCCTGGTCGCGGTCCACGCCATAATGCCGTTGGACCTCCTCGATGAGTTGGTGGCCACCGAAGCCCTGTTCCCGGGTATAGACCGTTCGGCCCTCGTGAAGCACGTGCAGGGTCGTGGCAGTGGCACCGATGTCGCCGATGGCCACCGTCCGCTCCCCTGTGTCGGGCAACAGGGTGCAGGCGGACTCCATAATATAGGCCTCCACGTCAATATAGGCCTCCACGTCGATGATGGCGGCGCTCAAGCCACCGATCCTGAGGGCGGCAACTCGGTCGTCCACGTTCTCCCGACGCGACGCGGCAAGCAAAACATCGACCAGGTTATCACCCGCATCGGAGGGACCGAGGACAGTGAAGTCGATATTGACCTCTTCGAGTGGATAGGGGATGTATTGGTCCGATTCGAGTCGAATCTGTGCCTCCATCTCCGCATCGCTCAGGATGGCCGGCATGGGAATGACCTTGGTGATGACCGACGATCCGGATAAGGCAGTGGCCGCACGCTTGATCTTGGTCCCGGAACGCGCGACCGCCTTCCTGATCGTTGCACCGACAGCCTGTACGTTCGCGATCTTCTTCTCTGCCAGCGCATTTATGGGTAGTGGCTCGATCGCATAGTTTTCCAGGTGAATCGCAGAGCAGTCAGCGCCTCTTGCTTGGGACAGTTCCACCAGCTTGATTGCCGTAGAGCTGATGTCCACTCCTAAACGAGCGGATTTCTTGCGCATTTTTTTCATACTCAATCCGAATGAGCCATGCAGGCCCGATCATGGATAACTGGATTCAAGCCTTCAAAACGGTTGCCCCTTTTCTGCAAGAGCCGCTTGTCCTCGTCGGATTCGTGCTGCTGCTGGTCTTTGGGGTACAGCACGGCCTGTTTCGCGCCAAGCCCGGTATTGTTCCGGAGCTATCGCAAGGAATAGGCGGGAAGGTAGTCCTAGTACCGGAAGGCCCTGGGCCTTTTCCAGGTCATCGGGGCCGCGCCCCGAGTGGAACAGGTCCAAGGATTACTCAAAAGACTGCGATGATCGAGTCGTTCGTCTCTGAGCTCCACCCTGTTGACATCATCGTCGTGCCGACCACTAATAGGACAAGATTAACAGGATGACCAGGACTATTTTTCTTAGAAGGTGTACGAAAAGATATATCTCAACCTAAGCGTCGCAGCATCAGCTGGATCATGGCGATATAAACCAAGGTTTCACTGGATTCGGTGAGGAGTTCGTAATCTTTGCTCAAGCGGCGGTATCTCCCAAGCCAGGCGAAAGTTCGTTCCACGACCCATCGCCTGGGAAGCAACACGAAGCCATGGGTGTTGTCATTGCGCTTGACAATCTCCAACACCCAGGAGAACAAGCCCGCTACCAGTTGCACGAACTGACCGGCATAACCGCCATCGGCCCAAATGAGTTGCAGGGTCGGAAATTTATCTTCGGC
>Ga0209367_1013333_pt1 | contig 10589 bp, 11 predicted proteins | sample WorMetLIZISLAND2_FD_187412 | JGI IMG/M metagenome (GOLD analysis project Ga0209367, IMG submission 187412) | Marine gutless worms symbiont microbial communities from Max Planck institute for Marine Microbiology, Germany - Olavius geniculatus... ...
CAAACTCAAGTTCAAATTTAATCGAAAATTATTTGCTATTCTACGCTTTCGTTTTTTATTTGTAAACATTGGATTATTGGAGTCAAATAGTTCAATTATGTTGCGCCATGAGTTACACAAGTTGTGAAATCGTATAGTTTACGATAGCTATGATCTAAAATTTACGAGTACATTAATCGGTGTGACTCGTTAATGTTATCTTCCGTCCGTACGGACGGAAGAATACGTCACGAAACGGCTATCTTCCGTACGGGCGTGTGGTTGTGAAGTGAATTCGTGCAAAACACGTTCAAAATGTTACGCCGATATTATTGGCTTTTGTTTTCAATTCTCTGCAGCTTCACGTCGTTTGCAAGTATCAGTAAATTTCCGTTCCAAGATCCCAAGCTGCCATGGGACGAGCGAGTGAACGATTTCGTGTCCAGGTTAACCCTTGAAGAAATGATCAATCAGAGTCTGAGCCTATATAACCAGTCACCGTCCGGCATAGAGCGTCTCGGTGTGCACCCGTACCAGTTCAGATCTGAATGTCTTCATGGCTACGTTGGCAGGAACGCCACTGCTTTTCCACAGGCTATCAACCTTGCCGCCACGTTCAGGTAGTGTGTGATGGATGGTGATGGTAACTGTGATTGTATGGGGCCTATACGTGCTATTTTCTGTAGGCCTACCCACTCCATTTTCTGGTGAGATTATCGCTTGCAGCACTGAGCCAGCACGAATGAAACTAAAGTTTATTGCCTGTGAATGTTCTGCTGCTGTGCGGAACATATAGCACAAGTTCCTGCTGTTTCTTTGACAGTGATGACTGGTGACTGATCACTACATCTTTACATTGCTTGGTTATCTGCATGGTGACATGTGCTCATGCAGTATGTTTTTTGCCAAGTGGAAACTAAACGAGTATGGTGTATGGTGTGTTGTTGTTGTCTGTAGTCGTGAACTTGTGTACAATGTGAGTGAAGCAGTTTCATACGAGCTGCGTGGTTTCTACAATGATGACATTCGACATGGCGTGTATGGTCAGTCTGGCCTCAGCTGTTTCTCTCCTGTTATCAACATTATGCGACATCCACTATGGGGTCGTAATCAGGTATGGTAGGCATAGACGTTTTGATCTGCATGTACTACAGGTGTGTGTCTAGTTACTCAGCACTGTCAACAGTTCTTTCAGCAGCAAGAAGTTTAATGGCCAAAAAACGATAGTGCTGCAGACAGCACTGTTGTTGTCCAGCTGTGATGGAGTTTTCTTTTCTGGCAGCCTGCTGTTGTGTGAAATTGTTATTGTATTGGTTGTGACTGATATAGCAAATAAATTTTTTTCTCTCCCCCTCTCTCTCTATTGGCTGTTAAAGTTTTTGCTGCCAGCAGCGCTGTCGAAAGCGCTGAACAACTAGATGCGCACCAGAACTTTCTAGTCGGATCGCTAATACCTGTCTGCTTTTTCTTTGGCAAAATTTATCCAGCTACATTGTCTACCTGTTACTACTGGCATGCAATAGCTCAACAGGATACTGGATTGGAACGTGGCAGCATCTCATGTATGAGGTGAAAACAAGTGACAGAAAGTTGGCTACAGTCTGGAGCAGGTAGAGCATTTCAATCAGGCATGGTGTGTGGACAGAAAGAAAATTTGTAGCTGCCAACATGGGAAGGTTGTGTAATTAAGCTAGAGTAATTAGTAGAGCTGTCAAATTTACACATTAATTGACATGTTAGTGCATTAATAAATTAATGTGTGTTAAAAAAATTAATGCACATTAAAAAAATTAATGCACATACATAAATCTATGTTAATTTACTAAATTCTGTGAGGCAAAGGTTCCAGTAGTTTGTTAAACTGCGGTTATTTGACAATCGAATGAATTCAAGTAACTAAACTGTAGTTGCCATTTCATCACTACTGTATACGTAATTATTCCGATGACACGCTAATAGATTTCTAGCTATGATGTCAGTTATGGTTGATTATACGTTTAAAATTTGTTTTTAACTTTTTATATTTTACAGGTTGGCCCCTCAAACAACGTGGGGCCTGGGGTAATTTCCCCCGCTCCCTACTCTCCTTAACGGGTCTGGGTACGTTAATAACGCGTAAATTAATGCGTTAAAAAAGTTAACACTGTGCATTAATGCATTAAAAAAAATTAATGCTTCGACAGCTCTAGTAATTAGTGTGTTTGATTCACAGTACTTTGATTGATGAATGTTGTAGGTGATCCGTAAGCTATGTCATCCTCTGTACAACAGGAACAACCTGGCATTTATATGGCATGAACAGAGTTTTCCATCCAAGCTGGGATGTAAAATGCAACACTGAAGACCGGTGGACTTTTATTGGGAACTGTTACTTTGCTATCTGTATTGTACTTGCTTACGTATGTCTGGAGTGGAGATACTATTGCATTGGTGTTACTGTATAGGAGACATACGGTGAAGATCCATACCTGAGTGGAGAACTGGCAACTGCATATGTCCATGGTCTGCAAGACGAACATCCTCGTTATGTCCGAGCCAGCACTGGCTGCAAGCATTTTGCCGTATACGCAGGACCAGAGAGTATTCCTGTGCCACGAGAGTCTTTTGACGTCAAAGTCAGTCTTGTCAATAAAAGTGCTTATATCTGTTGAGTCTTTTCAATGTACTGTCAACACTTTGGCACTGATGGCTGAGTGTCTGTAAGAGTGTCCTGCTTGTAGAAATTCTGCTTTAGCTGGTTTCATGGATTTTCTGCAGATTTTTTTTTGGGGGGGAGGAGGATAATTGACCTAAACTGGTGGCAGTTAAACAAAAGCTGTGAGTAATAAGCAAGAAGCTGATGGTGTTAACCTGGTTAGGAACAGGTGAAGGATTACACTGTGTGAGAAGAATTGAGAAGTCTGTGTATTATTATCAAGAAGACACAGTTTGCTAAAGTGAAATAAATTTATAAATGGTGACCAGATTTAGTATCAGTGACCATGACCTTTGCTATGAATCTAGTACTGAATTGTGTCAAACGAGGACTTTATATTATAGTTTGTCACTGTTGATTTTGTACTTTCTCATGCACAAGCGAATGCTTGCACTGTCTGCTGTGATGCGATATATACGATTGTGATGAATTGACATTACTTGTCAGTAGTTTTTTCAGTAAGGTTTTGCAGTCTGTTTTGCTGCAGTTGACGTGCTAAAGATTGAATACTTTTGTAGGTGTCTGAAAAAGATTTGCGAATGACGTTTTTGCCGCAATTTAAAGCATGTGTTGACGCTGGCACATTTAGCGTCATGTGCAGTTATTCAAGGTACTTTCAACCTAAATACTGGTGGCAGTTAAATATTAAACATATTTAACATATTTAACATATTTAACATATTAAACATATTAAACATATTTTTGTTATGTATTTTCCTTTATACATGTTTTTGTGATGTATGCAAAGTTTTACATTAATTACAGTACTTGTAGTTAGGCACAGCTAGAGTACTGTCTTTTTGTCATTCATTCATGCTTATTGCTTGTGTACCTATGTACACCGTGGGCCATAAAAAAACATACCAGTTTACTTTTGTCCATATCTTCGCCAGTTATTGACTGATTTTAAAAAAATTTTCACTGACACACTCTGCAGACAGTTTGCAATAATGTGATTATTTCCACCACATGGTAAATGCATTTCACACTACCTTGTGAAATATGAAAGTAAGCAAAAACTAACAATAATAACAAAAATTTTGGTAAATGTAAAAAGCGCTTCAGACCAACATTGGAATGAATGATTCTTTTGACACTAGACTGTGTTATACCCACACAGCTTAGTGTCATACAGACCATTTTCTGCAATGTTGGTCTGAAGTGTTTTTTTTCAATTTTACTAAAATGTTTGTTTGTTATTATCGTTATGTATGCATATTTCATTGATATTCCACAAGGTAGCGTAGAAACGCATTTAAGGTGTGGTGGGATCTATAATAATTGCATTATTGCAAATTGTCCGCAGAGTGTGACAATGAAAGAATTTTAAAAATTGGTCAATAATTGGCGAAAATATGGACAAAAGTAAAGTGGTACATTTTTTGGCCCACCTATATGTATCCGTTCATGATGTTTGCGTAATATCCATAGCATACATCTAAGGATGGTGGAGGCGTCGACATCGAGATTAAGTTGTGCTTTTCTTAGAGATTTTTAAGTACGAATAATAATAAGTATAGATAGAAATATGTGCCAACGCATTGTGCAGCTAGTGCATAACCCTGACCTTTGAACTGACAGTTGGCACACAAATTTTTCCCATGCTTGGGAACGTTCACACCAGTGTTTGTTGTTCTTTGCCTTTTAAGTTTGTGACTCGGGAGTTTGCACAGGACACACATACAGGTAACACAAGTCATGAACTCGTGATTTTTTGCGACTACCTCCATTTTTGTGACGAAAGAAGTAAATTGGCAGGAAACGAAGTAAACAAAGTCTTAAATGCAATAATTTGTAATAAGCGACTATTTGTTGGTAATCAACATGCTGCATGACACATTATTATGAATATATGAGTTTTCTGTAATGTAAGAGTAAGATAGGCCCTATAGGTATGTAGAGCAAATGACACTCGCAGTCACAGCTGATGCCTGTAGGCAGTGTGGAAAGGTTCGTATTGTGCAGAACTTTCTCAACCAGCAATTTTAGTGTTAAGTTAATTAGGATTGTGGTTCAGACTAAACTTAGGTTACTTTAAAATTAGTACACGTATTCGAATGGAAAAGCTATTAAGATAGATCCAGTGTGCTGTTTATTGCATTTTACAACTTTGTTTACTTTGTTTCCGTCGTTTTCCACCAATGCGTGGGCACATATTTCCAGTGTTTGGGACGCTCACGATGGTGAACACGAGTTCACGATCCCAATGGAACGCAGCAATATTGTGTGCAAGGAGTTTTACACTGACTCCGAGTGTAGTCTTTTCTTATTGTCTGAAGTCACACTCTGTGACTGATGTAAATGCTATGTAAATGTTGCATTGTGCATGGATTAGTTTGGAGGGCGTGCCGGCATGTGCCAACAAGAGGCTGTTGCGGACGATCCTGCGTGAGGAGTGGAACTTCACGGGTTACGTGGTGAGTGACGACGATGCGCTGCAGTTTATGATCAGTCATCATCACTACATCGATGACATGACGTCTGCTGCTGTAGCTGCCATCAGAGCTGGCTGTAATCTGGAGCTCAGTGATCAAGGCACGGAACGTCAGGTCTTTCGCAGCATTACCCAGGTGTGTTTGTCATACATTAATTTACTGCCTAGACTGAGTGTTCTTAGCAGAACTGCACAAGTTAATGACTAAAGCCCAAATTTCATTACACTGACTTTGCAACAAAGTCCAGGACAAGTTCCCAATAAAGTCGCGGACTTGTCGCGAACACAAATCATGAAAGTTTGTGACACAAATCACGTCGCCAACTTTCATGATCTGTGTTCGCGACAAGTCCGCGACTTTGTCATAAACTTGTCCCGGACTCTGTCGCGGACTTTGTCGCCGACTTTTCCCAATGCATTGTAACGAGCTAAATTCCATTAGAGCAACACAAACGGGTTTGTTGCGGACTTGTGATGGACTTTGTCGCAAACATGTCGACATGTCGAAATGGTTTGTGTCCGCAACTTTCGTGATTTGCATCGGCGACTTTCACCAAAACTTTGTGGTTTTATGATTTGTCACCGTTTGTGTCCCTGACTTTCATGATTTGTGTCCATGACTTTACCTGCAGGGAAGTTTCAGCGAAAGTTGGCGTAATGGAATTTGGGCTTAATCACACAAGTAATTATCATAAATTTTTAACAGTTAATACATATTTATCATTACAATTTTATTTACAGCCCTGTCGATGTAAACATTATAAATTAGATATAAGCATCGGAAATCATCTCAGTCATTTGTTTTATGTAGAAAAAAGTCTTTGAGCTAAAAGTGTCTTTAAGTCTGTCTACAAGACTGGGTTAAAAGTGAAGTATGTGGTCAACAAGAAAATCCATTTTCTTTGCTGGCAGTTATCACTAATTCATTGTTAGATTTTAGTCAAATTTAACGATTAATTAGTCATTAATTTTCATACAGTTATCTATTTGAAAAATTATAACTCTTTAGAAAATTAATAATTTTCAACTTTTGTTTTTAGCAGGGTATATTGATAGTGATGGTGTGATGAAGCCAAAACATGTATGTTATGGTGGGTTGGGTTTTGTTAGCTATGCCTGGGTATTTTTCAGTTTAGCCGATTCTGTTCAATCAACTGAGCTTGGATATTTTTCTGTCCACACAACTTGACTGAATGAATTTTTTAGGCTTAGTGCAAGGGTCACTTAGCTCTTGCTTAGTTGTGATAGAGTCTAGAATATTTATATATATTTATTGTCATGATTATCTCGTGTCTTGTTCTTCACTTTTATTGTTTTAATTGTCACTCTTGTCATCATCGACGTTGTTGTCAGTGAGCAGTTTTGCTTGTTGTTGATGGCAGGCAGTGGACAAAGGTTTGCTGTCAAAGGATGACATTTTTGCAAGTCTGAAGCCGTTGATATACACAAGGATGCGACTTGGAGACTTTGACCCACCGGAAATGAATTTCTATTGGACGATAGACAAATCAGTCGTGTTAAGTCCCGCCCACCGTGAGCTAGCCGTCCAGGCAGCTTCAATGTCTTTCGTTCTGCTGAAAAATCTGAGGGGATTTCTGCCAATTAAAAAGCACTTTTTGCATCTGGCTGTAAGTGACTTATTATTGCTGTTGTATTTGACCAATACCTGCCATTTTGTAATATAACATATGATGAGTGGAAAATTTGAATGACGATAATAATGTGACGATGTGATAAACTGGCAGGCTTAATCTAGCACATAATTCATCATCTGTCATTGTGCAGTTTTATTATTGGACTCTTTGATACGGAATTGCATGCAGGGCCGTATTTAAGGGGTGGCCGGGGTTAGTGGGTTTGAACTCCCCTGAAATGCTGCGAATTTTAAAAGTTAATGTGACAATTTTGCATGCAACAGTTAAAAATATTTCTGCTCACTTCGCTCGCAGATTAAATTTTGTACTTCCACTTCTAAATTTGTTCTGCTGCCCTTGTTTGCCAAACTGCATGCACTAAATTTAGTGGTTTTTTTCGTAATTTTCGGCTTCAGTGAACATTTTAAGAGTGAATTGTTAGTGAAGTTAATGTGACAGTTCTGCATACAGCAATTCAATAGAAAAATTTTTGCTCGTTTCGCTCGCATATTAATTGTACCCCCACTTTTGAATTTGTTCCGCTGCCTTTGTCTGTTTTTATTATTTAAACTGCATGCACTAAATTTGGTCAGTTGATTCTGAGGAAAATAATGAAAATTTTTGCCACCAGATGCCCTATTATAAGGCTAAAATGCACCAAATTTGATTTTGACTGGGGCTCCACTCCAGACGCAACTGGGGAAGCTCACAGCACTTCCAGACATTGTGGCTGGATTTGAGGGGTCTTACTTCTAAAGAAAGAGAAGGGGGAAAGGGGTGGGAAAGGGAGAAAGGGACAGACACAGGCTGGCGCAGCGGCCAGCTAGGCAACCCCAGTCAGCTGTACCAAGGTCCCCACCTTCCGTAACCCACGTAAATGGGTTACTACTTATTTTACCGTCCCACGGAGGGTAGAAGGCTGAGTTGACCTAGCTTAGTTTGCTATCTTAGTTTGTGATGAATTGAAGTCACGGACATTGGTCTGTAGATCGTCGGGCCATTTGCTAATAACGCAGATGCTCTATTTGGCTCGTACACTGCGACTCCTGATCGCCAGTTCACACAGACGCCGCTGGAAGGGCTGAGGAGGCTGAGTGATGATACTCAGTATGCTGCTGGCTGCAACGACCCACAGTGTACCAACTACAATTCGTCTCATGTCAGAGATGCCATCGGACATGCAACGTTTGTCATCGTCTGTCTTGGCCTTGGTATGTGAGTTCTGAATAATGAATTGATGTACTGCAGCTCTGAGCATAATTTTGGCTTCATTTGCCTGGTGCTCGGTAAAGGAATTAAAGTTTGGATAATTGTACATGATTTAACATGTAGTTGTAGCTTTTGGTTAAGGCAGCACCTTGATTGACAAGATTTCTGCTCAGAGTATTCTAGTGCTGACAGTGTTACTGGCTCAAGCTACATAACTGTTCGTTGACCACCGATCAGTGTTGATTTGCTTTGCCAGAATTTTCCAGGTCTGCTAAATGTATTGTTTAGTTTGCCGACTCTCGTGGAAGTTTGTTTCTCTTGTTTTCAGATGGTTCTGCCAAGATAGTGCTTGAGTTCTCATGTACTTGAGACGTTATAGACATTTTTTGTCGACATTTACTGATGTCTACAAAATGTGCTTTTTTAAATGAGTTTGCTTATGCATTTATGATGTAGGTCAATGGTAACAATATGTGTAGTCATATTGAATGCTGCAGGTACAGGGCTTGAAAATGAAGCACGCGACAGAGCAGATCTGGAGCTGCCAGCCAACCAGTTGCAGCTTCTGAAGGATGCCATTTTCTACAGTAAGGCCATCGTTATTTGTCATGTCACATGATCCAATTAATTACACTTGATAAAAGCACAACTCTAGCCTACAGCAGCAATAGACTAGCTGCATTAAGAGATATATTAAGTTATTAATAAGATACAGTATATAGAACACCAGGTGTAATGAGCTAAAGGTCAATGATGAAAACTTATTTATGCCATGGAAAATGCCACTAATTCTTCGATTTGAAATTATTGTAAAACTAGAATGCCTTTACATGTGTTACAATTAGCAAAGATATTACTAGATTATAGTACACTCCAGCTCGGGGCATGCGCTTGATGATGATGATGATGATGATGATGATGTATTGTGCATTGCATGCCAAGCAAGCAAATCTCATTTTTGGTAAGCAGAGGAGTAGAAACCTACCTTGTTTATTTACATGATGGGGCATACCTAGCACAAGATGGCACATCTTCACTTCTGTGCTGTTTTTCGGCATAAAAATTTCCATAGTTAAGCAAGCAATAATGCTGTACTAGAATGATTTTTGCCTAGTAATATAATAACAATATCCTGACATGAGCCATCAGTCAGCTATGGAGGTCAAGTCAGTATTGTACAGTTCTAATCATTTTCTGCTAGTTTCCGATGAACCTCTCTGTGGAGTGTGGGCTCTGTTGCTGTCAGGTCGCGAGGCACCACTGCTGCTACTGCTATTCAACGCCGGACCAGTTGACATCACATTTGCTCAGGAAAGTCCAGAAGTGAATGCAATTGTTGCGTGTGGTTACCCGGCCCAGGCAACCGGTGAAGCGCTGTATCGCGTATTGACTGCCACTGGGCCGCACTCCGTGCCGGCAGGTAGGCTAACTGCCACGTGGCCGGCACAGCTAAATCAGGTAATTGTTCTAGCAGAGATTGTGAGAAAAACCATACTAGTTGCAGCTGAAAAGTTGGTTTCACTGCATTATTTGTGAACAGATTTTGCCGATTATTATGGCGCTGATATATGGTGCAAAATTGCTTTAAAAAGAAAATTAAAGGCACAAAATTTCGCCTACTGAACTCTTTGTGTGGTCCTGTTCTCATCATTATCACTTATATTGACAGTTGTGCCAATTGAAGATTAATATATATGGAAAATTTGCATAGTAAGAAAGTAAACATGGCAACTATTAATACCATTGCTAGCAATACTACTAGTTCATGTCAATTAGTTCGTGCATTAGTGCTGCAGCCGGTCCTTTTACTTGTAAGCTGTAGCTGTTGTTTAACCAGTTGCTGTGAACACCATAAGTTCTGTCTTAAGTACTCAATGAAGTTTTTCTCACAAAAGTACTATATGAGCTAGACTATTATAGATCAGTTGTCGGGTGTTCTGTATGTTTGTATTGGATGTAGGCATTCATATGTTAGGTATTTACTACCTTGAGCATGAGATTGATATCTAAACAGCATTGATGAGGCAGCTGCAGTTGTGCTAGATGTATTTTTTCAAGTGTTTATTCTTACATGCGCAGATACCACCAATAACAAACTACAATGTCTCCGATGGGCAGACGTACCGCTACATGTCCACAGATCCTCTCTATCCTTTCGGCTATGGTCTGTCATACTCAAAGATGCATTACAGTCATCTGACTGTTAATCCAACGACCATCAAACCTGGACAGAATGTTACAGTTACTGTCAATGTCACTAACCGAGGACCTTATTTAGCCGATGAGGTATTAGTTTGTAATTTCTTTTGCATTTGTGTGATTCTGTGAATTATTCTCTGTGTCAGTAATCACTGTTTTATGAACAGATACTCTTATATGTTCCTGTATTTATTTCTAATTGTTTCTTAACATTGTTATGTTTTACATTAACACTATGTAGTAGCTTTTTGCCGTAAGCCACGCCTGCTCTTCAATAAACAGCATTATGAGATTATTATAACTGCCATTAGTCTTACATATGCACAATTATAATGGCGAGTTCTTACAATGTTAGGTTTAGGTTGTTTCTGTGTTTTATGTCTGATATTATGATTTTCTGTAAAGGTTAAACTTACTGTTTTATTATTGTCTGTATATA
>Ga0209367_1013335_pt1 | contig 10588 bp, 5 predicted proteins | sample WorMetLIZISLAND2_FD_187412 | JGI IMG/M metagenome (GOLD analysis project Ga0209367, IMG submission 187412) | Marine gutless worms symbiont microbial communities from Max Planck institute for Marine Microbiology, Germany - Olavius geniculatus... ...
CTCAGCAGAGAGCTGTTGGAATGCATCTGCCCTTGATGAGTGACAAACAGTATTCAATGCGCTGCAGAAGCCATGGGTGCATTCACAAGACCAAAGTCAAATGCACCAAGTGCAACGTGTACTTGTGCATGGTTGCTGGGCGTAACTGTTTCTACGATTTTCATACTTCTGACTAACTAAGAGACCAGACTGATTGCAGCACTTGAGAACAGTGTTTTTGTTTTCTATGGGTGACAGTTTTTGGTTAATTTGGAGACAGCATATTTTTTTAGTTCTGAAGTAATCAGTGTACGTGCGTTTGGTTGCTGGATGCAACTGTTTTGTGTAATTTTCATTTTTTTCAGAGACTTGGATGAATAGTTCAACTGACATTTGGACAAACTATTTACTACTGGTACCACTTTGCTGTGTTTTGGAATTATTGCTGTTCTTTTTTGATTAACAGCATAATTCTGATATCATTAAATACTGATCGCTATTGACCTGTTATTGTCATTGAAACCTGTTGTCCATTAAAATGGACACTGTTTTTTGAATAGATAAAGTTGGCTGCCAAAAAAATTACTTCACTTGGTGTTTATTTGATGCAAAATAATGTATCTAACTGAATCTCCAACAGTTTGAGTAGTTATGGAGTCCTCGGGATTCAGGAGGATAGCGCCAGGATGCAATTCAATAAAAAGGGATGTTCCGTTTCACGGAAGTTCATTTCCTTTGCGGCGGGCGCTTTGAGCTGAGACCCAATTAGGCTAGCATACATTCCGAGTCCAGCCGGATGGCTGGCTCCGTTAACATTATCGGCGCGCCTTTAACTGAGTACGTCATTCATTATCCCGCAGTCCTCGTGGTTACAGAGACTACTGTGGTGCGGAACACGCCGTTTCTTTTCTAGCGGTAGCTGTAACCATTGCTAGCACCTATTACGCCTATACCCTGGGAGGGATGGCGAGGCTGAGTTAGCCTTAATGACTTTAGTTCAGTTCAGTTTATAGGCCTACTCTCTTCAAAACGAAATTTCTCAGAGGTCCGTTGCGTAAGCCTGGCTAAAAAGATGAGTTTTCAGCCGTGTTCTGAATTGTTAACGACTGATAGTCGTAGAGCACAGATCCCCAGACAGACTGTTCCAGATGAGTGGCGCTGCAACTCGAAAACTCCGTCGGCCGAGCAGAGTTTTTGTTCGTGGAAGTGAACGAACATAGCTCATCACCACGCTAAGCTGAAAGAAGATTGTAGCGACCTGAGACGTCAGACACCGGGATACAGACGTCCTTGAAGTATGCAGGACCTGTACCACAGATAGAATCAGAATTTGTTGAATACCAAAGCAGTATAATTATATCTGAGAATGGTCACCCATTTCAGTACTAAGCCGACTCGACGACGTACGTGATGTTGGGTGTACAGGATCTAGTTTACTGGCTTAGTTTAGTGGCTGGCTTGGTGCGTTTAATTAGTTACTGTGATATGACTCGCACTCAGCAGCATTTAATTCGTCATGCTTTCCGTTTCTGCGCTTGGTCAAACTGCAATGAACAAGCTTATTCCCACTTACTTAATTTATTGCTAAACACAGGCGGACGCATTAAGTTCTGCCTTAATTTATTTTGGTGTTTTGCAGATATCTTCTGTTTTATTATACGTGTAACTGACCCTGGTAAAATGTGTAGATAATTTACCGATTTGTGCCGATATACAGATATGACAATAGGACACCAAGAAGTTACCACAAGTTTATGCATTTATGTTCCCAGCTTCTGGCACTGTCTTTTCTTGCCAGCTGTGTCTTCAAATGACATTAATAACCTGTCCAGCGTGACCTATGAACGGTTATTTGTCGCCGGCGTTGTTATCCAGTGCAGAGTTAATGTTCAGCGAAAGGCGCGAGACATTAAGCGGAGAGTAATAATAGTCGCAACGCAAGCGAAGTGTTTACTGCATACGCACACGGCATCACACGGCATGTACTATTCACTGCTGAAGTGAATAAGCGAGCATGCATTGTGAACTTATACCACTTCAGACAATGCGGTATCGTCAGCGGCGTCCATCCCTCCCTCAGCACTAGGAGGCAACCTATCCCCCTCAATTCGGATGCCCTTCCTTTTCCTCTCTTCTTTCCCTCCCTCTTTCCCCTCCTCCCCCTTTTCGACCGCTCCTATTTTCCCTCCCCTTTCCTCTCAGTTTCCTTTCTTTCTTTTTTGTCCTTCCATCTCCCCCTTTTTTCTTTCCTTTTCCTTAGAAGTAGGACCCCTCAAATCTAGCTAGGAGGTCTGAGGAGTGCTGTGAGCTCCCCGGCGGGGTCTGGGGTGTTTTTGAGCTAAGCTGTGCTACTTAAGTCTGTACCTTGTGCTACATTCAAAATTTGTTTTAAATCACTGACATACTACTTAAAACTTATCTTTTTTGTGAGAATCGTTTTATGTACGCTTGACGTAAGATATGTACACTTTTAGCAAAACTAATGCCCACTTACCTACTTGTTAACATAATCGCAATATGTGTATATTATTTGTAACAACGAATGCGTTTTGACATTTGCTGTAATAAAGAAATGAACAAATGAATGAATAGGATCGAATTTACTGCATTTTATCCTCAAAATATGGGACACTTGATGGCAACAATTTTAATTATTTTCATTAAAAATACGTTTTTCAACTGACGAAATTTAGTGCATGCAGTTTAAATAATAAAAGCAAAAAAGGGCGGCGGAACAAATTTTAAAAGTGGAGGTACAAAAAATAATCTGCAAGCGAGGCGAGCAAAAATATTTGAACTGTTGTACGCAAATATGTCACATCAACTTTAATTTTTTTTGTAACTAAAAGGGGTTTGAACCCGCTAACACTACTCTCCCTTAAACACGGCTTTGAAAGTAGAGAACTACAAGTAATCTGCCAGTGAAGCAAGCAGGAAAAAATGGAGCTGTTGTATGCAGATTTGTCGCATTTTGTGCCATGCGTTTCTAGCCAATTTGCCGCTGAAAAACATATTCCTCAGTTTTCTGTTTTTTAAATTTTTTTCCCAACTTTTTCCAGGAGGCATTTGTTTCCACCTGTCAATGGAGTGGACGCCCCGAAGTATCGTTCTTAAACCGCGCTCAGATCGCAAAGACTACATCATCGTCGTTTGTTTTATGGCACACGACTGCAGCGGAAAGTTGAGAAAAAAAGTACCAATGCAAGCTAAGCTAAGAGTGGTTTTAAGTTTTTCATGGAAAGCACCCTGTGACGTCATTTCATAAAAGACAAAATAGAGAAAGTAAGGGAAGAAGAAAAAGAAAAAAGAAGAAGAATTCAAGTTGCAAAATAACATTCAAACAGTCACGTGATGTTGAAATTTGCCGCTTTTGCCTGTGACACGGTCGCTGCCCTGCTGTTTCGTTTCTACAACTGGCCAAACGTTATTCCAGGCCAAAAGATGCAATAAATTTGCTTTTCACAACGTGTTGTGCAAAATATGCAGTGAGCTTGTGTAAATCATGTGTTCACTGACATTTTCCGTAGCTCAATAAACATTTTATCTTACAGGCTGAGAAAACATTTGCAATTGAACCGTTTATTTTCACTGCTTGCTCGCACCTGTTAGTCAAGAAAAGATGCGTATAGTTGGTCATTGGCTTGATGCTGATGGAAACAAAATCATTAGTTGCCTGGATTCATCATGCATTATAACACAATGCCAACCGCAGTGCCACATTATATTAGTGAGATAGCCTACGTCACGTATATATGAATACGCTTGGCTGAAAAGAGTTTGTGAGATACGGCATAGCAAAAGAACCGTCTTGATATCGCGGTCTGCATTTTTGGCTCTGTCATGTTTGGCGACGGTGATATATGAATGTACACGGACATCCGTCGTCGTCGTGACTGTTGCCTAGCAACAGCTGCTAAGTAACCGCGTAGCGACAGTTGCCTAGGCAACCGTGCGACATGATCAACCGCAGCAGCTGACTCTTACTGCACAGTTCTAATTATCCGAAGTCTTATGAAACGTTTTCAGCCGGTGAAGAAAATTTCCCAGGAGAGAAAATGTGGGCACTGATTGCGGATAGCCGAGAACGATGCCTCAGGTACATGTAGATCATTAAAAGCAAGAAGCCCAGCTGTCGGTAGGAAAAGCCAGCCGTACGCCGGTGTCAAAAAGCCAGCAAACGGCAACGCATTTTTTTACTTATTCTCTTAATTTTTTTGTAAAAATACTTTTCAAGTGTTTCGTGTTTTATTTCACATGTTGACCTAAAAACCTAAAACATTTTATCAAGTTATTTCCCAAATGCAGTGTATTGTAGGCTTATTATATATTTTCGTGCATTTTCCAGAGACTAATAAACGGTGACGACTTTACGGGTCTTTTTGGTGTTATCGTTTGCCATGCTCCGGGCCCTCGCTCTAAGGATCAGCAGGAGTTGGGTTTTAAAGGCTCAGTCTAAACGCCTACAGCCGGGTATTACTGCAACCGACGCTAGCGCCACCTGGCGTACGGATTTGTCGCCGGTGTGTCCCTCTGGCGAATGTTTACTGCTAATTGACGTCCGACACGAAGTGATCTATGCACATAGCTCAGCTCGGCTCGGCGGTCGGTCGGTCAGTCGGTATAAAAGCTAATCAGACCCGAGCGCTAATTTACTGTCCAGATTCGTCGTCAAGCGTCATTTACACTGCAGACCCAAACCGATAGCGGCATTGCACCATATGCGTGGCAGACGACACTTACTGGCTAATGCGACGCTCATCCTAATAGGCCGCATTACGGGTCGTGTCCGCCCGAACGTCCGTCCGCCTGTTTGTTCGTCTCTCATACTTCCGGGCTCCTAACTGAAAACTGCGTTTAGGCGGCACAAACAAAAGCAATAAAATAAATGGCCAGCGCTGATAAGTGTTTGCTGTTCTGGTAAGCTTCGTTCACCGTTTTATGAATAAGTCTGTGCAATTATGTTTAGCGACAAAACGAATCGCTGAGCTGTGCTGTGATTCTGTTCAGTCCCTATTATCGCATTGTCCGGAAAAAAAGTCAACGGTATTTTCGACATATCTTTGACAAACTTAAACCTATTTTCATAATTTTTGGCACGAGTCGTCCTGAATATTTACGTTATTAAACTGTTGAGATATTTATATACTGTCGAGTCACTACATAGAGCCGACGTAATTATGACCTTATCGAAAATGTCATTTTTTATTGTATCAAAGGTGAAAAAAGCCGACAGTGTTTCGGTTAATAACTTTAACAAAATTAAAAATATGTTTATAATTTTTTGTACGCAACATTAAAAAAGTAACGTGCAACTGACAGTTTACTGACAGTCCACTTCGCCCAAATACCGACGCCACTTTACCGTGTAAAATAAAACACTCTTCGTATTCTTACTTTACTCCTCACCAAAATAAACAGAAATGCAAAAAAATAGTCTTCTTAGTCTGTAGCTGTTTAGTTGTTAGCAACAGTAACAAAACTTGCTATCAACCAACTATCGAGTCAACAACTTTATTACAAATGTACACTGCTGCGATGCTAACGCATGCTGCAGAAATGACGCTGCTTACTAACGGTTGCTGCACAACGACGTTCCCGTACTGCACGCGACGGCCACGCGTTAACACGGCAAAAAGCAAGACGAAGTTGAAAAAATTTAATATAAAGTAATTTATTTTTATGCCAACAATCTTCAAGTTTTTTTTCTGAAATTTTTCTTTATCAGTTTTTCTGTTTTTGTATTGCAGAGGCTCATCTAGAGGCTCATCTTTCCGCAAAAATGGCATTTTCGATGACGTCACGATTACATAAGCTATACGTAGCGAGAAGTAAATTTTGAAGAAAAATTTTAGATGTTTTTAGTAAAGCGTATCATAATGATAATGTGTGCTAAAAATTATAAAGGCAAGTTTAAATTTCCTGAAGTTATTCAGGAAAAAGTGTAGACTCTTTTTTCCGTGCACGGTGTGTATTAGCGCTGCCAAACGCACTGCAAATGAATTATTATTTGTCAGGATTTATTGGACGTTCGCGGAGTAACCGCAGACTTAAAAACCTTCAACCCACCTGCGCCGCTGCATATGATAAACACATCTCGCTGATCAGTTTTTGTCCTGTTCGAAGACATCCATTTTCCCCGTGAGTGAATTCGCGATACTTTTCGGCGAACTGCAAATCGAATAAAATCGTAACTGTACGAATAAAATTGGGGGAGGCAGCCGTGACCCAATCGACTGAGAATTCGTCTTATAGTGGTCGGCTGCTAGCGTAGATTTGATGAGTTCTGAATGCAATCAGGAAACTGCACAGTGTGGCAATGGTATTATAGGCTATCATAGGCACTGTCAATATCACCATCGTCATCATCGCCATTAAGCGGAGTTTCCACGCAACGCAACGCACGCAACTTGAATGCAACGTAAATGACGTAGCTGACGCGACCCGACCGCTTCTATCCAAGCCCGTCCAGAGCGGGAGGTATAAGGGAAGGGGTAAATTACCCCAGGCGCCGCGACGTTTGGAGGGCCAAGCCGTCGCTCAATAATATAAAGTACACCAAAATGCAGCATTTAAAAAAGAAAAATGCAAAAAAAACTCTCCCCATAGGATCCCGCGAAAATGTACACAATAGCTGGCGTTTTCTGCGGTTGTTACTTGATACGTTCTTTCGTTCGCTGCGTAGGCCTACGTTGCGTGCGTTGCATCAGATGGAGATTCCTCTTTACCTACTGCTAGGCCAGCGGTTACTTTTTCTACCACAGGATATCGCCCCCGTTTGACATTTGCTCAGTACGAAACTATTTTACTACAGTACTGTTATTAAACTTATTTATGTTTTCTTCTATACTTGTAAAAGTAGACATCAAGCTGCTATGATTATGATGATGATGATGATGTTTGATGCTTTATTTTCGGAGGTCTATGATGTCCGATAACCTGACCTTAATCTTTGACCTTTTGAAGTAAAACTGGCGCACCGGTTGTTTCTTTCCTGGAGAAAGTTTACATTAATCTCGGTCTTTTTCGGCTAGAAGCCTGTAGGGGATAAACGGACAGACATAAAGACGATAGCCATTAGCTTGCTGAAAACTCGGACAGACGGGGTCTCTTGACGTTAGCGGAAACCCATAGATCAGCGCGCGTGACGTTTGGCAGCCTCCGGGCAGGATGCTGTGACGTCATGATGCCGTGACGTCACTAATGACGTCAGCGGAGGCTGATCTCAGTTGCTGTATCTGGTTGGTCGCGTTGGTTGGTCATCGAACGAGTCGGATTAGCAGAGAACATCTCCGGACTGTGTCGTAATCTACCCGGCTGGCTGGTTGTAAATTATATTACGTGTCTGCAGTGGTCAGTCACTCACCGTCCAATTGCAATAGGAGATAGGTTAGTCTTACGTCGCTATGCTGCCGGCATTTGATTCGTGCATTGCGACGCATAGGTGCGCACTGCGCAGTGAATGGGGGCGTGGTAGGTGGGCGGAGCTTATGTTAAAATAAAAGGTTAAAGGTCGTGTATAGCTCCCCATGGAAACTCCACGCAAAGCTACGGAGCGTCACCTGCCATACGGTATTACCCGACGCTCGACACAGGTGAATGCAACTTGCTTTAACTTCAACCAGACAGGTCGGTTCTCGATTTAGGCCTACCTACCCCGGAGGGATGGAAGACTGAGTTAATTTTAGTGTTGGCTATGTGAATGATCTATCTGTCTGTAGACAGTCACCCATCCAGGTAGTAACCACTTCATTGCGGAGTCGAACGCACGACCTTGCGATCTCAAGTCTGATTCCCTACTGCTACAGCACCAAGCACCAACAAAACTGAAATTGTATCTTGGCCTAAAGCAGTTTTGGGCTGGATCAAACGACGCTAGATGTTACGCAGCGCCTATAGGCTACATGTGCGATGGAACTAAAACAAGTTTTAAGTTTGAAAGCTATTGCTTGCGATTTTCTGTTATGGCCTACATTTGCAGTTTTATCGCAAACGCGGGCGCCTTTTAAATGCCGGTCGGAGTATTACCGATGCCGAGTGCCTTAAAATGTCTGTTTCTTTGAAAGCGTTCTTGAGGATCCAGAATTCCAGGCACCGTACAGTCTTACAGTTGTCACAACAGGGTCGCAAGGAACATGCGCGCGTCTGACAGAAATCGAGAAACTATCAGGTTACCTAGGCCTTTCTGCTGCAAGCAATCAGCCGTAGGAAAAACCTCGGTGATCGACTCGTCAATTGACACGAAAATGTCGTATGCCCAGATGGTAAAAAACCAACCGCAAACCCATTTCACACTACTGCTGCACGCCAGTACACGTTAGCCGGCATAGGCCCTATATTTTCGTCGCTTTAATACAAAATATTTCCGAAGATACCGTTACGTCACAACCCTTAATCCAGTTTAAGCTCAAACTCTATATACTTACTTCTATATACTTAAATATTGCATTACAGTAGGCACCGTCTAACGTCGTTGGCGACCTACGTGACTAAGCTCACGTACGCGTCAACCAATGACCAGTGGGCTTGCCCTGCTTGACCATTGGTCAGTTCGTCAAAAATAAACCGTGTCAGTTCAGTTACGTTGCTCGGTACGCGCTTTTATGTGTGTAAGTAAAAAAGTTCGTTTACATTTGCCGGCATTCCGCCGCAGGCGAGTACGGTCGGCTCACCCTAGCGACAGCTAAGTTTCTCGTTTTTCTCGAAGCTGGTGGGAAGCATATAACTCGACGCTGTGGTTTCAACGTATAGGCCCCTAAGGCCTATTCCACAGTACATTGTGTACTGTCATATAGACGATAAGAACAACGATGACGGTGATGATGCATCATGACTTGTGTGGGCTGATCGTGACATGAAACCGCGTGGAGTTGAAGCCATCGTAGGCCTATTTTTACACGGGGGAGAAATAATGAGTCACTGGAGCAGAAAGATGACCACCGGTCACTCAGCACACACGCGAGCAAGCAGAGTCCTCCGTCACCATGGCAACATTGACGTCACAACGACGTCACGATGATGATGAAGCTGCGGCGATGCGCGACTAAAATAACAATACCTTAAGCAAAGCTCACGGGACGCGCGACAGCATTGGCGCTGCCACCTAAAGAATCAGTGTAAACCGTGTCACCAGTGCTTGTTATGATAAGCAGCATGTCTGTGTCTATCTGCAACCGTTTTACGCTAGACAAGCCAATAGAGATAAAATAACGACTTTGACAGTTGACATCCTCATTCCAAAGAAATCTCTGCCCCAGCATCACGAAATTTTGTCACAAATAACTAGAGTGACGGTCAGACAGACAGGCATACAGCGGCACACGGATGGACGTCTCGACGCAAGCTAAAACGTGTGAATCATTACATGCTGTCGCGCGTAAAAATCTGATTCGATTTGTTTTAACCGGTTCAATTCACAAACGTACCGATTCGGTTCGAACTTTCATCAATTACTTCACTGCAGAAAATAGTTTATTACCGGGCCACCGTAAAGTATAGACTTGACTTTACATAGATTTAATCACTACTAACCACTGTTTTCTTGCTATAAAAATTATCTTATTCTGTGCGTTTGTGATCGTATCTCAAGCAGGCGCTTAAGAGCGATTATTACAGTAACTGAACTGAACTGACATGGTTCAGTTTTTCACGAACTGACCAATAAACAAGCAACAATAATGCACTACAGTAGGCACCGTTTACCGGCGTCGGTGGCCTACGTGACTATGCTCACGTACGCGTCAACCAATGACCAATGGGCTCGCTTTGCTTGTCAGTTCGTTTCTCCAGAATTAAATCGTGTCCGTTCAGTTTAGTTATGCCGATCTGTATGAGCCTTTCGAATGCAAGACGTCGAATGTTGAATATATTTTTCCACTACTTGCCACAGAACCGTAAATCAGGCCAGCAGTACTTCAAACGAAGCAAAGAAAAAATGTACGTGCTAGCTAGACTATTATAAAGACACGTTCTGCTTCTGGCAGTCGACATATTGACGAAAACTGCATCAGGCAACGACTCGACCCACACGCATGACCGCAGCACCGCATCGACCTTTTCCACAGCTGATCACGGGAGTAGCGCGACACGACGGACATCGCATGAAAGCCGGACCGTCGCAGCGCACACGGCGCGACGCGGCTTATGTTTACTACCGCGCGGGTCACGTGACACGCACGTCGTTACCATGGTGATAAACAGCAATCGAATAATTGATTGTCGCGCCGCTGACGTCACGATTGAGCTGAAATCCGGGGATGTTTCCCGAAACATCAAATCAAATCAAATCAAATCATTTATTTATTTAGACAAGCAGATACAAAAAAAGTTGACAAAATGAGTAATGAAAAGGCTTGAGCAAGGGCACAAAGGGCTGCAAGAGCCTCTTACATGAACCCCCTGCCTCCCAAAAAAAAACATACGAATAAGACAACACAATAAAACCTGTTAAAACACAGATGTAAACCAAACCAAGTCAAAATCGTTTAGTCGAGCTTTAAACGTTGCCAGGGATGTGACTGCAACAATATTTTCTGGGAGAGCATTCCACATGTTGACAACCCGGTGCCAAAAAGTGCTAGCAATAAAAGCAGATGGGCATGAGAGTTTACAG
>Ga0209367_1013336_pt1 | contig 10588 bp, 4 predicted proteins | sample WorMetLIZISLAND2_FD_187412 | JGI IMG/M metagenome (GOLD analysis project Ga0209367, IMG submission 187412) | Marine gutless worms symbiont microbial communities from Max Planck institute for Marine Microbiology, Germany - Olavius geniculatus... ...
GAACACCGGAGCCGTAACTCGCGGATCGGTGTTAGTCAGACCAGTCACAAAGTGACTCATGCGTCTTCGAGCTATACCGAAACAATAAACATAATTATATTAAATAATTCTGTATAGCAGTAGCGTTCCCTGTCGCTGCAGCAAAAATCTGGAACAATCTGCCGTCAGAAGTGATGTCTTCGAACTGCCTGAGAACATTTAAAACTATGAACTCATATGTTTTCTTCATCTTTTCCCAGTTGACTGTAAAGTGACGGCAGTGCCATTGGCATTTTTCACTTTAAATTTATTGCATTGTATTGTATTGTATTGTAGAAAGAGGAAACATGGTGGAAAGCCGCCGAAGGGCCCAACGGGGCTATTATTTTGGAAATCATATTGACAAGTCGTATACCGGTATTTACTCAACGGTATCATCGCCGAGCCCGTATAACGTACAGTTTAGCCACAATACGTAACGCTACAGACAGACAGACGAACGACACCTCGCATCATAATGCGAAAGTTAAAAGGGTTGGTCTAAAACAACAACTAGAACACTGAAACTGTGAAAGCCAGTAAACGTTCATCCAAAGCACAGAATTGATACAATATCATGTGTTAGTTGAGAGTATGTACAGACCGTGTTGTCGGTTGCGGTCGTTGGTGACACAGACACAACTGACGTCCATCGGTGAACCAAGATCCACAGCCCACCAAGGCTCAGAGTTGTGATTATAGCGTGTGCATGAAGCTGTAGTGTCGTTACTGTCGATAGCCTGTGAAGCTACTTTTCTCCCAAATGTACTGCTCTGGAAGGCCGTCTTCTGCAGTGCCACGTTTGCATCTACAACATCGATCCAGATGAGGAAAACGAGCTTAACGATACACCAACACAGTTACAGATAAAATGCTGTGATTTAGCCCACTGTAGATTATGTATTGTCATAACTGTCATATTCAATCAATCAATCAATTTATTTATTTCAGACCACACGGATCCATAGTAAACAGAGGACAGACGACAAAAAGGTGACAGAATATACAAACGAGACGGACAGAAACACAGTCACTGGAGTGTAGAAAAATCCAAATGTAAGTTTCTATAGTACACAACCAGGTTATTAGCACACGAATTCCACTGAAAACCAAAAACATACCGAAAATTATGCATAACAGTATTAAAACTAGGTAGCCTCGAGTTCAGTAACACATCCGTAATACTGTGATACTTAGTTAGTGCATGTTGCGTAATTAACACCAACACTGGCATATTAACTCCATGACTATGGTTTTGATCACAGACATGCGACAACTGCGATACCTAAACAGCAGAATTTAACTCCTACTTTGCAGAATCTAGACCCTTTTTGCTGATTGGCAAAACAGTCGATAATCTTTGTAATTATTGTAACCACGGACTTAGAAGTTTTGCAATAATAAGTAAAATCAACACGACTCACCGGCATCGGCCGAACTTACTGACGACGTCGTCGCCACAACGTAAGCGACGACCAAACATATCAGTCCAGCCTGCATTTTTTGTTAAGTCACTGAAACACAAAAATACCACTTCTATCATTTCATGAGTATTACACAGTCCATGTTGCGTAATTAACACCAACACTGGCGTATGACAAGAAAATCGTTAGTCATTTATTTCCGTTGTCAGCATTTGACAAAATTGTTGCAATCAGTTATCCATGGGCGGCGCCAAACTGTCAAAAAGGCAAGGGGAACAGCTGTCTCCCGCGCCCTTGCCCCCAGGAGATTTTGATTGTGATAAAAGGCTCTGTGGTAACCATAGTCTACACATGCTAAGGTGTCAAACGTTATTTTTGCAAGGCAACACGGATATCTGTACTTTTCTGCATTTCCAAATATTAAAAAACAGGCGAATCTGCGGCGTCCACTTAATGTCCAAGACCAAAAGCTAAAAATGTTTCAGATTCAGGGGAAGCCTTCTGATTCCCTGACCAAAGGCTCTGCTCCTGGACCCCGCTATACATCTTTTTGATGTACAAAACACCGGAGTAAGGCTGACATTTGGCTTGCACACAAAAAATATTGCAGCCCTGTGCCCTTCCACTTGCCCCCACCCCGTTGTTTCCCTCAGCTTCAAATTTCTAGCGCCGCCCATGCAGTTATCTTGCAATTTTAAACAACACCTGATAAATTTACTTGTGTGTCTGAGCGACAAAATAAAACAGCAAAGTGGACAATACTTACGAGCAGAATGGAAGATAAGTGATATGAGTTAGTCGACTGTATACTGGTTCACCGATCGTCACCCTGCCATCAGCGACAAAAGATGACAGTGACAGTGGCAGTGCGTTGTGCTAAGTGCTCACTATAGGCCTATTACAGCGATTTGCGCTGCGGACTGTGACACTAGAAACAATGGCTCACTGCAGCCTCCATTACGTATAGGCCTAGTCCTAGTTCAGTGAATTGGACAACGTTATAGGCCTACACACAGTTCGTGTGAACATGGGCGTTGGAAGTGTTTGAAAGTTGGGGTAGCAAGCAGTGGCCGGGGCCATGGCGACCGCGTGGAGCGCGAGCCTATAACGGGGGTCTGGGGACTGTGCCCCCAGCGGGGTCCAGGGGCAGAGCCCCTGGTGGGGGGTCAGGGGGCTTCGCCCCCTGAAGCTGAAAGCTTTTTGGTTCTTGAACGTCCCACGGAGCGGCAAAACATATCCCGTTGTCAGTTGGTAGTTTTTAGGGACATGGTACAGGTTTACTCCCAAAATTTAGTGTCCATGGTTCGAATTGGGTGTGCCGTCTGAAAATGAATAGATTTTTACGAAACGAGCAGCTTGACGGCAAGTACAATACAAGTACGATAGATGACATGCCACGGAAGTGTCTTGTGTTGGACTTTTTCGGTGGCATTGGCGTGATTCCGCCTATTCCTACAAGTGTTACTGTGGCTTGGTCTGTATCAACCGAATTTATCTATCAAGCCTCTGGACATCGATGTGACACATTCATAATATCGTTGTGATTTTGACATTTTGTTTAATTACACACAGCATCCTCTGTTCTGGTATATATTCAAGTTAACAGTTTATCACCCTTACTCTTTGCTTGCAGTTGTTTGATTTTGGGGGAGCAAGAACTATGGCCTGCTCTCCCATGCCAAAAGTTGGGGGGAGCAGCTGCTCTCTCTGCTCCCCCTGTTCCAACGCCCATGCGTGTCAACGGCGTGGCCTAACAGTCGCCGCACTTAGCAGCAGATGCAATGCAGAACGAAGACGACATCGTAAATTTCATCTAGCATCTAAATGCATCTAGCAGAAAGACTTAATCGCACGTAACTACATGTATGCTTCTTCTTCTTCTTTTGTTATAGTGATGCCGAGGCACACTGTGGCAGCCGTATACTCGTCTTCAGCTGCTGTCTGTTGTTGGCTAGGTGGGTGACATCCATTACGCCCCTGCAGCCACGACGATTGCAGTTTTCTGTGACATTATCTAGACGGTGCTTCCTAGGTCTTTCCTCTAGCTATGTTACTTCCAACTGTGCCATAAAACTGAAAAGGCTATATTATTTATTTGGTAGGCGACAGTTGTCCATTCTGACGACATGGCCGAAGTATCGCACTCTTCTTTCCTGGATTCTTTCCACAATATCCTATCAGATATCAAAATGTGCTCTGGTGTCATTTTTGATCTGATCCTTTCTCGAGACGTGTCGCAGACAGCGCATTTCAAAAACTATCAACTGCCTGTTCATCTCTGCTGTCAATGTTCAGATCTCACACAAAATGCTCAACAGTCAACACCATCGTTTCATACACTTCACCTCGGTTGCCTTGCTGATTGCCGCGTTCTTCCAATTTCAGCCAGCCGTCTCATATATCATCACACCCTAGACCGATTTTTCTACGAACGTCAAGCTGTGACAAGTTAGTGCTGCAAATCAGACAACCCAAATAAACAAAATCTTCAACATGCTTCAGACTTTGTCCCTCCAGTTGAATACCGCAAAACCGAGTTGCCTTCTAACGAGCTTGTAACTATGCTATCGTGGGCTATAGGCTAACTCGTGCCATTTCTCATAAAATGGTCATGCACTTTATATCATACTTCCCTAAATCGTATTGACATAAGAATCTGAGTAATATGCAGTAATAATAATCAAGATTGACGCAAGTGTGAACATCTCTGTCTATTTTGGCGAATGAATAATCCATTTTACAAGACGGTGGCCAAAAGCATAATCCATGCTAACAACATTTTGATATTGCCAGATATTGGCCGACATAATAACTGTAGCTACTGAATGATTGTTAAAATTTTCCATAGACGTCGTGTAACGTTTTGCGGCTAACTATGCTCACTGATGTTTCCCGCTTTGGCCACAGCACACGTTTTTCGCGCAGCGTAATGTTGTTTTATTTCGATTGTGCTTTGGGATTAATCTGTACACTACAGAAAACGGCTTCGATTACTCAGAAAGTGACTAGTAGGCCTATAATGACAAGGCCTTTACGTAGAAACGCCGTCCTTGCAAATCATATCGCCGTGAATTTGCCAACGAATCTCACTGAGCTGCAGACTCAGCATTCGTCGCTTTCTAACACTGATCCATTCATCTTGTAAGACCTTTACTCGCTTCGACCTACCGTAGGCCTAATGGGTGGCCCTGCATTGTCGTCTAGAATTACACTGAACACATTAGGGCCCCTACACTTAAAATGTTATCAACAACTGCCAAAGAATTAACCCACAAAAATAACAATACAAACACACAAGATCTATATTAATCACAGGCTGAACGGTAGTTCAAGCCCTGTGTTAACAGCGACTTCTCTTTCCTACGGGGAAACCAAAAATTCGACCCCCCACAGAATCAAAACCCCTGATCGGATTAAGATAAAATTTGGCGCGGTTGATTACGTCGGCAAGGGCACCCGTCACGCAAAATTCTATGCAAATCCCTCCAAGGGGGGCTTCTCGGCAAATGGGTGAAATATACGCAAAATTTTTTTATTTATATATGCCTTTTTTTCTTCAACGCACCCACAGGTCAGACGGTTTAAGGGATTTTTACGCTTAATACGTCAAACGACGCGGCTCTGCACAAGGAAGTGCCTTTTTGGGGTTAGAAAATTAAAACTTAATATTTAACATATTTATTCGCAAAAATCTAAAAAAAATTACAATGGCGCCTATGGGAAAAATTAAGCAATTCTTTAAACGGTCATAACTTTGGCTGTGCATGAGATAGAATCGTAATTTTTGGTTCTAAGGCATGATTTTCGGGGATGGCCAATCTAATAATGTCATTCAATTTTACCCCGGACCCTCCCTGGTTGCCATGGCAACGAAATTTGGGACAAAATGGGCAATAACTCGGCTTGTGTAAGAGATATCTGCGAGATTTTTGCGTCTATAGGGGGGTTTTCGGGGATGGGCCGTTGAATGCTGCCAATCGCATTTTCCCCCGACCGACCCCCGTTGCCATGGCAACGAAATTTGGGACAAAATGGGCTATAACTCGACATATGTACGAGATATCTCCGAGATTCTTGCATCTAACAAGGGGTTTTGAGGGTGGAGCAGATAAATCTACCATGGTTGACTCTCGTTGCCATGCAACAAAAGTTGTAAAATTTTGGCCAAAAATTGGCTAGAACTCGGTTAACTAAAGTCTACGAGATGGGCTCAGACTAAAGTTTGACTTGACGTTAGGCTATAGACGTTTGTGGTCGGCCATTTTACGCAACGGTCCAATCTGCAATAATACGATTAGTTAAATTAGCATTATTGAAATGTTTTCCGGGCCTATATTAAGCGGGTGACGCGTGCAATATTAGTTTATTTATTTGCATGGCCATTTTGTGCATATAAAACGAATTTTGTTCAATATTGTCAGCAATGCAGGCCAGCGGTGACGTCATGCTGACGCGTGTCATCGGTTTTGTTCAGTCACGCCATTAGGTAGTAAGTAACAGTTATAAGCGGCTTGGCTACTGTAAGAAATATCTGAAGCGCAATATCTTTCTAACTGATCACCATTAGAAAAAACAGTATTTTAGTAATAAAACCGCCAATAAAAATGCACAAAACGTCGTTTATACACTTGTTAAGGGCAATATTAAAAAACTTGCACATCGAAAACAGCAAAATCACAAAAGGTGATATTATTCAGCAGCACATTGACACACAGTCAGTGTGATGTGGGCAATATCACCTTTTGTGAGTTTTACTGTTTTCGATGTGAGAGTTCTTTAATATTGCCGTTAACAAGTGTATAAACTGAAGTTTTATGCATTTATAATAATGTATAGTCAAATACAGTAATATCATACAGGCTATTTAACAATTAAATTAAAACGAAAAGCAACAGTTCTCTGAGAAAAATTATAAACATCAACATGTTTACATTTGCTGCAATGCCTGAAGAGTGACGTAAATAGTGGCAGAATACAGCAAGTAATACAATGAATGCATTTCTTATAATATGTCACGAATTATTAAACATAACAAAAGATGCCGACTATAATAAAAAATAAGTCTATGCTAAAATGCTAAATGAAGAAAAAATATCACCTGCGCCGACAGGCAAGGCTATTTTTGTTTTACTGCTCCGTCCGTTCATACTATTAGCTTAATCAGAAAGGCCAAGAATGAATTTCGCAGAGAATAAGCGTGGTCCAGAGAGTAGGCCTACTCAATTTGATTTTGGTGGCGATAAAAATTACAATCACAGTCAGCATCAGATACATTCTGAAAATTCTTAAAGTACAACAACTCTGACAAGCAGTCAAAAATGACACAGAATAATCCTCGGCGAAGGTGTGAAATCTCTGAGTGCTTTCTAACTACAGCGACTAGCAGACGTAAACTGGAGGCCTCAACATGTTTCTTCTGCTAGCAGCGTATATTCAGCGTGAAACAGTTTCTCAGATCAACAACAGCAAATATAGCAACAACGGATTTTAGGGGAAAGTGAAGCATGGATAACCTGGCCTATGTAATTCCCGCAGAAATACAGGATAAATAGCATTATGTATGTAACAAACACATTCTATAAACAGGTACACTACAGCAACACTAAAGCAAAGTAAATAAAATGACACGTGAACAGTGCCCGACATACTGAAACTAGATCCTACGTTTCCTGCAACGGCTGCCGTCATGGCCAAACACAAGTTACAATCAGAGCACAACAGACTAGATAGTCAAGCTAGTCATGGAGATTCAGTCATGGAAAAAACACTGGCAACATTTTATCGAGCATAATTTTGTTAACCTTTCTACACTGTGAGGCACAAAAAACACACTAAATTTTTTTTACCATAACCTGAAGAAGGGTTATCCAATTTTAATAATTTTTGGTACACATATTCCTGACACAACTGGACATCAAATGACCATTCAGTTTTCCACCTCACCCAACGACTGCTTCTGCACTACCTGGGAAAAACAGAAGAGACAAAATATGCATTAAAATCAACAACAGCTTTAATAAATTTCATCTTTCTGGATATGTGGCCACCAACAGCCAATCAATCACAAGGTTTGACCGTTGTGCACCAGCACATCTATTACATAGGCCTAACATTTAGGAATTGATGAATTCAAGAAGCGACTGGTGAATTGGTCTGGAGCAGAACGTTATCGATGCCGCTATCAATGAATGGAGAAAGAGTCTCCGAGCCGAGCCCATGTTCATGGGCCAACATTTCAAAGGTTTTTCTAGAGAGTTAAAAAATTGAAAGTTAGATAAACTATCAGCTAAAATAATGAAAATATGGACACATTGTGTGTTTTTGTGTTGTTTTGATTGAGCAATAATACCAAAGTGGCTAAAAATGCAATATGTTGTTCGTTTTCTTTCCCCAGGTAGTGCAGAAACAGACACTGGGTGAGATGGGAAACTAAACAAACATTTAATGGCCAGTTGTATCAGGAATATTCGTACCAAAACTTATTAAAAGCGAATCACTTTTCTTTAAGTTATGATAAAAAATTTTGGTGTGTTTTTTATGCCTCACATTGTAATTTGGCAAACCCAATGAATGTAGGCCAAAAAGCCAAAAAATGCTACTGGCATTTTTTGTGTACAACAAACTGATTGTCATGTTGCAGTTAAACAGACTAAAGCAACCTACAATACAATACGGTACGTGAAAGAAACAAGAGCTGCCAGTTCTGAAACTGTCTTAACGGTGTGTACATCTTAACCTAAATTTCCTTGCAGATCCTTGCTGAACATGTGGACACTACAAGAATCTGCAAATCATCGGCTAAAAACTAGACCTGAAAAGCAAATTTCAGTCAGAATTTCCGAAACTCTGGTGCTAGACAGTATCGGACTCTAGGAGTTGGCTGCTATGAAATGACACCAGCAGTCCAGCAGTGCTTGTATTCATACAAAAACGATATGTTGCTGATGAGCCTGTTTCGGTACTTCTGACAGACAAGATGAAGATGACACCCAGTCTATCCCATACACCTGCTGGATCATTCATGTCATTGCTGTTGGCTGAGCCCGGACAATTGTGCTGCAACACATTATCAATCAAGCAATGGATCATTATCAGTCACAAACAAGTCTAGTAAATAAATGGAATTTACAAATAGAAATCACAAGGGGTAATAATTACACAAGACACAATTACTGCAGTTTTGTTGTTTGCTAACAATCTTAATTCTCTTTCATGAGCTAACAAGAAATTTGAGCTAATAATCAGGAGACGCGCGAAAGCCTACAGCAGTTCCTGCTCGCAGTGTCAGTCTAACTTCAGCCATTTCGCCGCAGTTCATTCTTGGAGTGTGTGCTGCAGCTGAAGATCACAAAATCAACAAAAACCCCTTATTTTGGAAGTTTAGGATCTTTCCAAGTCATCGATGTTGAAAAAAAGCTCGTTACTAAAGTTTGTTGTGTTAAGCAGTATGCCTATGCCTATCTGACCGTTTTAACGAAAGACTGGCCAACAAAGGTGAAATAACGACTTTTACGCAAAGGTACCACTCTTTGATGCCCTCGTACGCAGGTTTCCTTGAACCTAGAAAATCGAGACTTAAACGGAAGAAATCTACGTTCAATGCTGAAAATTTCATGTGCAGCTTCTCCGTGTCTATCTCAATTGATTTCGGCGCAATTCGCTCTTGAAATGTGTCTTGCAGCCAAAAATCACCAAAAAACACCAAGAACCCCCTATTTTGGCGTTCAAGGTCACCCAAGGTCATTGAATTCAGTGGCAATCGAGAGCCAGTGTATGACTTCCTATTAGTGATTCATAGTAACCTAGGCCCTATCTCGCACCGTTACTGAGATGCAGCGACTTATTGTCTAAAAATCACAAATTTTTCCCACCCCCTGTCATTTAGCGCCCTCATTCGAGGTGACCCCTTCGAATTTATGAAAAAGCTTTACAGTTCCTGAAACTAGAGTCTTTCAGACAGCTGATGGTGAAAATTTGGTGATCCTAGCTTGCACCGTTTTTGACTGATCCACCCATTTGATGGACGGACAGACAGATGGACAAAATTGTAATGGCTAAGACGCGCTAAAGCAGTAGCTGCTTTTGCACGTAAAAACTCAACTAATCAACAGGGTGTACGAATAGCACACTAACAACTGTTTATGCTGCAAGTTAGATACTGGAATCACTGAGCCAGCATCTCTGTGATGATGCATGCTCGTCACTATTTGGAGACCTGTATTTAGCCAGCCACTGTGAGCTTGCTCCCATTACTAGAGACAACAGATCACATTTCTTCGATCCATAATCTGCTATTAACTTCCAATTCCAGTTCTTACACAGATACCACGTTATACTGCCTGACCTGTGTTTGAAGAGATTGCCCAGCGTTGCTGATAGAGATCTGCATGGGCCGGGCGGCCCAGCGGCCCGGGCTTGAAAATTTCTTGTAGAAATCGGGCCGAGCCGGGCCAAGTAGTTACTGGGCTGGGCCGGCCGGTTTGCGTAAGCCCGTAAAAATGACAATTAGTCAGATTTGCATATTATGGTGCCACATGTGAAAATCTGAAGTTCTGGACTCTGGGCCCATTAGGTCAGCAGGGGAAGCAGAATGACACCCTCTGGTCTACGGTGGGCTCTGTCTGTCAATGGCCTCCTATATACTTCCATGCATTTCTCTCTTTTGATAGCGGCACAGTGGGGGATCACTTCAGAGTGGCAGTAGCAATGAAAGCACGCAAGACTGACCTAAGTTACCCAGCAGTAGGCCTATCAGATTACTCTAGAATGACGCCTATTGCTACTTCCTCTTGCCAGCCACAGTGGTGGCCATCGCGTAGGCTTCTCGTCAGGGGTTTGCAATACCCGCCTGTAGTGCAGTGAGTGAGTGATCGCTCAGTGTTGCTGGATGCACTGAGTCTGTATCTCAACGTCGCACTGCTCTCTCACCAGACAACGTTGACAACATTCTGTTCTTGCATAAGATAGGCCTAATATATGAGTTTATTTCGCAAAAAATGCAGACGATTAAAAATAGTAAAAACACACATAATACGGTCAATAGTACATACAGTTAGGCCTACACACAAGCTGAAATAAATTTCAGGTTGACACGATGTCTTATACAAGAAATATTACTATGTGGGGTAACATCAGCAAATTGACAC
>Ga0209367_1013337_pt1 | contig 10587 bp, 7 predicted proteins | sample WorMetLIZISLAND2_FD_187412 | JGI IMG/M metagenome (GOLD analysis project Ga0209367, IMG submission 187412) | Marine gutless worms symbiont microbial communities from Max Planck institute for Marine Microbiology, Germany - Olavius geniculatus... ...
ATCTAAGGTTACCCAAATGATTTTTGCTGTTTTAGAGGACTGATATCATCACATCGTCCTGGCGGATTGAGCCCAAATTTTGTTTGGTGGTAGGCGTCCATGACGTAATCATGCCATTAAAATTTGGTGACGATCGGTTCAGGGGTTTTTGGTTGGCTGAGGGTCAAAGTTTGCATTTTCCCATATACTTTGAAGGTCGTCCTTACAACACTCACACTACCGTGTGAGTGTGATATGTATTTACCGCCAACCGACGAGAAGAGTGAGTGTTTGCCGTTTTTTTCTGCATTGAGAGAATATATCGTCGGCGACCGCTTTTTCAACATAGTTGATAGCAACGGCTTACCGCATCGTTTCTTTTCGATCTAACCTAAGTTTGACGGCAATCTTCAGCACGATAGGACCCCGACACCGCCGATAGGAAATTGGCTTTCCGCTGAGCCGGGTTTGTCTTTCGCGGATACCGTCCAGATCCCGTCCGGTCAACGAGATGATAACCGCCGCGGTGGAGAGGAGGTCGTGGAGAAGGGCCGGAATCGAGTCGCGGTAGAAGGTTACACTACTACTACTACTACCGGTCGTCAGTAGGCCTATGCTTCGGTACCACTCTACAGCTAAAATGTATTCTTCAATTTTTATGCTATTTTTGGCAATTGCTGGAAATTTTCAAGCAAAATTTTACACGTTTGTGACCTATTTATCATCACATATATTTTCCCAAAAGTATTTTATTACCTATAATTACGACAAAGTTATCGAATTTTTTTCTGCAACCACATCGTCATTTCCCACGTTCACGCGCAGCATAATGTAGGGGCTATGGACAACGAAAGGCGCACCATGTTTGCGCTGCAGAAAAAAAATTGTCATTCGAAAAACATAACGGTAAAGGCAAATTTAATAACATTACATGCTGCATTATTTTGCGTTTATTTGCGGAACTTTGTGCGCGGAAAAGACATAATGCCACAGTTTTGCCATTTGGCACTAGCGGCGGTGCAACCAAGCCCACCGTGTAGTTATCGAGACTGTTAGAAAATTGTAAGCTGACAACTCTGCTAGACTGGTATACAGTGACAGTATGCACAGTGTCATACGGTATCGTACTAGACTAGAAATTTACGAGACCCGCATCATCCATCGATTCTGATGGATGATGCGGGTCTCGTAAATCGTGTGTTTCGTGAGACTCCCTGTCAACTCAACTTACTGCATCATTTAGCATGACATTTAACCTACTACTGTAAACCTACTCAGATCCGCTTGGCACACAGATGTTTTTTTGTGTGTTGCGTGGTAACTTGTTCGCAAGTCAACCAAAAGATACCGACTGCTAGTCATAGCGCTGGGTGCCAGGGGTTTGAGCCTTTGAGAGACTATGCGGTTCTGAATTTATGGCCGAAAGTGGCTAGCCGTCAGCAGAAATTCTCATGTTGCACTCCGACTTCCTTACCAATATCTCCAATACAAGTAGGTATAGCGCTAATTGAGTCATTCAACTCAAAATTCAACAAATGCTATATACCAGTACGACATTAGCTTGCGTTGGTTGATGTACTGGTGGTTCAATTTGTAGCTGGTCTTGCTTGTCTTAATATGGTGCAAGCTCATCTACCATACAAGACCACATTTTTTACTTTGCCGTTGCTGTGTTTTGGTTGGTGCAATTTTTGAAAATTTATACGTCACAAGGCAGTGCAGCGACGTGTTTTAGGTGTAGTGGAATCTTTAAGTTTTTTATCGCAAATTTTCCACTGAGTGTACCAGTGGAAATCGATCAGTGCTACTTATAAAATATACAAAAGTTTAATTGCATGTTTTTTGACTGACGTCCATTAGATACGACACCTATCAGTCGTCTAATTGACGCCATGTTTTCTGGCGTGTAGACTGACTTCTGGTCCGGTTCCAGTCACGTGGGCAGTGACGTCAGCATCATGGTGTCTCCGGGACACCTGGATGACGTCATCAGACAGCTGACAGACTCCGGAATGATAGTACGCATCACGACTCGCAGCCTACAAAAGTCAGTAATCAGCTTTTCAGCTTTTGAGTTGTATACACTGTGTCTCAAAAAAACTGGGACCCTATACACATGGCAACAACTGCGTGATTTTTTGTTTTAACGGCATATCCTTTTTGCCACATTAATTACGACTTATTCCCCATAAACTGTGTAATTTTCAACAAAATTCCTCTTACTGTTTATGAGATACAAATGTTTAAAAATGACACTGTTGTACTAACGTTTTCAATATGGACGTCACTCGCAGCACCGGTTTGACTCATAGCTAGGCGGACAGTTTGTTCTCAAAGTGGCCACCGTTTTCACGAACACACGCCCTCAATCGAACACGCCATTGCTTGATGGCATTTTCAATGATTCACTGTGGGAAATGGTGCCACTCTTCGATCAGAGTTTTTTTCAACTGTTCCACGTTGTGAATCCGGCTCTGGTAGACGCGCTGCTGGAGCGCACTCCAAACTTGATAGTCAACCGGATTTAAGTCCGGGGTGTTTGGCAGCCACAACGATGGTGCAATGAAATCAGGAGTATTGCGAGACAAGAATTCCACTGTTTCCCTGGCTCGATGCGCTGGGGCATTTTCTTGCTAAAATGTAAAACACTCAGATCCAAAAATGTTACGAATAGCTGGAAGAAGATGCTGACTGAGCAGGACGCCTCGATAGTACTCGCCATTAATTTTTACCCCAGGCTCGATGAAAATGAGATCAGTGAATCCAGGCGAAGACACAGCAACAGACACCATTTCAAATTTTGAAAATGTTGAGCGAATTCGCAGAAGTCGTTGAACTGAAACCTGACGTCACTGACAGCGCATCAGTAAGTATCAGAGTTTTTCATTTCGGTAATTTCGAGTTTGTGGGTGCTTGTGTTTAAAAGGGCCTATCACTGCAACTGTACAGCGGTTTTTCTTAAAAATTTCAGTTTTTACGTAAAATTGGCTTAAAAAAATTTTGGTAAAAAATTCCCTTAATTTTGTGAGTTTGAATCCGACTTACAATCACTTTTAATGGGGTCCCAATTTTTTTCAGACACAGTGTAGATTCTGTGCTATTCTACACTGAACTCTCCGACGCAAACGTAACATTATTTGTTTCATGACAATAACCATACTAATGGGTACGGTTTTTGGCTGCTAATAAAACAGACGCCATATCTCCATATTTCTAGATTTATGAGATCATCTAAAAGTAGTTGCAACGCTGACAAAAAGCAGGGAAGCAAAAGTTGTTTAGAAATGCTCAAGTGCCAAAGTTACTATTTTTCGTAACGACAGAAGACTGACGATAGGCCTAGCTGGTAGACTCGTAGTGTGAGTCAATGACGACGTGGATTAAAAAAATAATTGGAACAGGAATTTGAAATTTCCGACCAACACTGCAAACTTTTGACACAGAAAATTATGGGTGCTTAAAATTTTAATTTTGCCCTTAATTTCTTTTTGTTACAAAATGGGGGTTACGCAGCTCGAAATTTTGCATTTTGTAGACGAAAACCTTCCGACAGCAAGAAGATTTTTCGACAGTTCAAAAATTAGCGGTGAGGGGGAACTGCCCCAACATCCCCCAGTCACGACGCGACTGATGTGGGTGGTGTGTCTGTTTAACGTCTGCCTGGCAGAAAGTTGTCTCGAATGTGGATTGAACTGGATAGACAGCGTGCCGGCGGCCCCATGGACCTCAACGACTTTAACTCTCTACACAACGTACGTGATGCTATCGTCATAACGTAACTACACTGTGTCTCAAAAACATCCCGACATTTTTGACTGTAATGTAAAAGCCAATTATCAGATTTTAATAATTTTTGGTAAGAACATTTTTGACACAACTTGTTATTAAATGCCTGTTCAGTTTTCCACCTTATCCAATACATGCTTCTGCACTATCTAGGGAAATCAGATCAAGCGAAATATGTGTTGAAATAAACAAAGAACCTGAAAAAACATCCCCGACATTATCGATCATAACTTTTAAAAAATTAGCGTATTTTAATAATTGTTGGCAGAAATATTTCTGACACAACTGGCTATTAAAATGTTTTAATTTTTACCTCACCAACGTCCGCTTTTGCACTATCTGGGGAAAGCAAACCAAGCGTAATACGTGTTGAAATGAATGAAGTAACATCAATAAATTCCATCTGTTCTAATCTGTGGGCCGGTCTATTACAAGGTTTGACTGTCGTGCAGCAGTGTGTCTGTCTACCAGATAAAGTTTAAGAATGTTTGTGAAGTCAAGAAGTGACTGGTGCAGCCTAAATTAGTCTGGAGCAGAACATTATTGATACTGCTGTCAATGAGTGGAGAAAGCGTCTCCTTGCATGTGTTCGCATAGTGGGCCAACACTTTAAACAATTTTACTGCAGGCAGTTGAAAAAAAACAACTAGATGAATTGTCAGCTACAGTGTCAGAAATGTGAACAAAAATATATTTTTACGCGTTATGTTAATTGAGCAGTCATATCGCATTAGATAAAAAAGTGATATTTCGCTGGTTGTGTTTCTCCAGGTAGTGCAGAAACAAACGTTGGGTGAGGTGGGAAACTAAATAATCATTGATGGCAATTTGTCAGAAATATTCGTACCAAAATTATCAAAATCTGATAATTGGTTTTCAAGTTACAGTCAAAAAAGTCGGGGATGTTTCTTTGAGACACAATGTACGGTGTCGTAGCATTTCGCCTAATCGCTCCCTCAATTGGGTTTACTGCAGAGGTCCAACCGAAATCGAACTAGGGTTAGGGTTAGGGTTAGGGTAAGTATACGACGCGAAATGAGATTAGGCGAAATGAGACGACACCCGGCGTATACTTACTTACGGTCGGCCAAAAGAATGGTACAGAAAAAATGATGAACGACAAAACAGAGCTTGTCAAAGAAGCGAAAAACGACAAAGCAAGTCATTGTTGTTGGTCCGCCTATGAAAAAAAAGATTAGGCGAAATGCGATTATGCGAAATGCTACCCAACCCAATGTACAGCGGCGTGCTGTTGTTTCGGGGCGTTATGCCAGTGTATTGGCTTGCGACTGTTATATGGCGACTCTTTATTATCAGACAGCTTTCTCTGTGTCAGTTTGAATCTGTCCGCTGTCTGCAGCGCGGCTGCCGCCGTATACCGTATACCACCCCTCTCTCGAAAGGTTTTTACGTGTGCAACTTTTGCACTATTGTTGCGCAAGAGTGGTGCAACAGTTACGCAAGTGTTGCACAACTGTTGCACAACAGTTGCACAGGTAGACGCTCTCTTACTGTTTGAGACTGACGCGCAAGATTTCAACGGCCTACAACCCTCGCCTACTCCTCGCAGCTGCTATTAAACAACTTGGTTCAGTTGTCGCAGTGTTCGCGTTGTCGCGAGTCACGTTGCCTACCGGCTTGTGTTGCGTGTCTGTCTCTCTGTCCGTCTGTCTGTCCGGTGTAACGTTGAAGTACGATGATCATATAAGTTGCGCTATCTCACATTTCATAAGCTCGCGACACTGCAAGCTATAAGCGACTCTTATTGTCAGACAGCGTGTCTGTGGCTGTCTGATTGCACCTGCTGTCCGCCCACAGCATGACGTTTGCTATAGGCAACGCCCACTGGCTTGTTACATGCATAAATCGCTAAATATCTCAGTTTTTTTAACCAATAATTTTAGCTATTTGGTGCAAGGGAAAACCCTCAAATGTCTGCTAGAACAGCAGTGGGTTAGGCCTAAAGAAAACTGGCGATTCACACCCGCATACACATCGATGAAAACATTATCTCCATCGTTTACTTCGTTCACTTGGTCACTCGTTCTCAGATCAACTGAGCCTTCTGCCCTCAGCGTGACGGGAAATGAGTAATAGCTTACGGGCTATACGACGTAAAGGCTTAATGTGGTTGACTGGGGTGGTGGTATGTCTCCTAGTTTCAAACCATGGTCTAATAATGCCGCATAGTGCGCTGCGATATGCCAATCATGCCAATCATCTGCCACTTCTAAGATTATAAAGCGCTTCTGGTCGGTGCTCAGGTAGGAAGCGCCATAACAAGTTATCTGATTTTTACCTGTTTACCTTTTATGACAGAGTTGATAATGCGCTAGTATATATTATGTACGCGTGTAGATCTACGGATGGTTGAATACGACGGCTGGCGAGTGCCGTGCTGGTGTCCAGTGCCAGGTCTACAGCATAGGACAGTCGTATGAGGGACGACCACTCAACGTTTTCAAGGTAGGGGGCCAGTATACCGTAGCCTATCATTGCACACCATTAGTCAAAAGTTTGTTTGTATTGTCTAAAATCTTAGAATTGTACCGTTTGTCTGGACGTTTGGCATATTGAACGATATGTTTGTGAATAAGAGGTTTTTTGAGCTTCGTATTTGTTAATCCACGTTAGTCACGTTCTCTTCAGTACGCGCATGCTTCGGCCTGTCGCTATCGTGCCTTTGGTCGGCGCTTCAACTACTACAAGTACAGTACTGCATTCACTACTACTACTGCTACTACTGTAGTAGTTGTTTGTGTGCTATAGATAAGTAAGCCTTCAGTGGGACGTCAAGCGTATTGGATCGATGCTACAATACACGCTCGTGAATGGATCTCGACTGCCACTGCTCTTAAGATCATTGACATCGTATGTACTAGGTTTAGATTCAACTGCTTTTGCCAGTCTCATATTTCTCTACTATTTATAATTATATATAAAAACTGCAAGCCATTCATTTAATGTTGTATAAGCGCCGATGTAAAACGGCAAAAATCAAAAAGGATAAGCACGAACTAATTGTATCACGGCTCTCGATTGGCGCCGAATTCAATCACCTTGGATGACCTTGAACGCCAAAATAAAGGGTTTTATAGATTTTTTGGCGATTTCTGGCTTCAACACAAGTTTATATCATTTACAAGGTGGCGCCACGGAACTATCGTTATGCGATCCAGATAGAAAATTTGGTATTTGTATATTAACTTAGCGTGAACACCTCAATTTTCAGCTGAACTAATAAACCGGAACTGCTATAAGTTTTCGCGAGTCTCGTTAGCATTAGATCAAATTTTTTGTTGAAACTGTAGCCAAAAACGGTCCGGATGAGATCTACAGATAAAGTCTACAAATCACTGGCGTACGACGGTGCACCGCTGTTGTGCGTTCCCTTTGCGTTAGCAGGGCTTTTCTTGTTCTATAATGGACTTGTCTGTAACTTGTGTCAGTCGCCGCTAGTGCAATTCGACGCACGTTTTAACGCGAACTATTTCATAACTAATATTATAATGTCATCTCCAGAGACAATAATATTTCGTTTATTTGAGTCATGCAACGAAATTTGTATCATTAGTGCCTTAAACAAAACAAACCTCGGAAAAGTTGTATTCTAAAGTAGTTCATCGAAATACACTGCTACTGCTACAATAACATCAATAACAACGACTTCTATTATTAATACTACTACTATTACTACGACTACGACTACACACACTATTGCTGCTAGTTGTAGTAGTTTAGGGGTTACTACTATTACAAGTGTCACAGTTTGTGTATGGCAGCTGGCTAGGGGACGTGACGCCGATGCTGTAAGACTGGTCGATCAGTACGACTGGTACATTCTGCCAGTCGTCAACCCTGACGGATACTCCTACACTTTCACCGACGTCGGTGATTTCTGCATTGTAACGATAATAACAGCTGTAGTAGTAAGGGCCTGCGCATTTGCACCTTTCCATACCGAACACAGCGGCCGCTTTTTGCAATTTTTACAGACTATCATAGTGGTAAAGAATCCTGAATTTTCGGAGTTCTGAGTCCAGAAAATAATGCGAGTCGCCACTAGAATTTAATAAAAAAAATTTTCACAGTAGGTTTAATGTCAACTTTTGCCAGCGCTTTTAAACGTTTTTTGTCAACGATGTTCTGAACAAATCAACAACAGCAACGGTGTCAGTATAGGATACCTGTGAATGTGACTAAAATTGTATTTGTCAAACAATGCGACTGAAGACAGCAATCACCTGTTATTCCACTGTGTCTCACACGCAGTCAGTCTTATGTTGCTTTTTTCTCAACTAAGTCAAGTAACGTTTTGAGGTCTATTTATAAACTTAGGCTTAAGTAAAATATCTGTTTTATTTTGCATTTTAAAGAAAACGTGTGTTTATTTTAAAAATAGGCCTACGTTAAACTGTATGTTGTATTGTTTTTTTTGCTGTGATGTGTTATGCTAAGTTTTAGTGCAGTAAGTCCGTCATGCAAATGCGGGTTATGATGTTGTATGTAAACCGTGAATGAATCGTAAGACAAGGCGCTATAGTTTTGTCCAGTGTCTTAGATATTGACTAATTTTTGAAATCCTTTTACTGGCAAACTCGGCAGACAGTTTGCAACACAACAATTATTAAAGGTTCCAGCACACCTAAATTTTTGCTACACTACCATGTGAAATATTAATGTTCAAAATTGCACTGAGCGAAGCACAGCAACTGCAAACTAAGCGTGCATGATCTACAGAAAATGGGATCATGGTATAGATCAGCAGGTTAATACTATCTAAAAAAAATCATCGTTTCTATTTGGTATTATAAGGATTATTTTTCCACACACACAAAAAACGAAAACGCTAAGCAGAAAATCAATGCGCGAGTGTACGCAGTTGTATTAGCACGCTAGCAGGTTTGGTGTTAAATTCAGCAGTGGAATTGCACGAGTGTATTGCATTGTATTTGTATTGCGCTGTATGGCAGGAGCGTTATTGGCGGAAGAACCGTCATTCGAACGCTGGATCCAACTGCGTGGGAGTTGACCTAAACCGTAACTTTGACGTCTCCTGGGGAAGTGCGTTCACTGGTACACATTAAATACTATATAGCAGAAGTAAGCTAGTTGTAGAAGCGTTCTCTTAAACATTAAAGATTTTAATTCTGAAATTATTCGCCTTTTTCCGGTTCAACTCGCGTGGTTGTCTTGGTGACGATGTTGCAATGTCTTGGGGTATCTGTTTTTTCTTGGTTTTTAGTACCTGCTCTTAAAGCTTGTTGTCAACTTTTGAGTAACTTTGGTGTGATATTTTGGGTCAATGATTTTGATTTTAGTTTTAAGAATTTGGTTGTCTTTTGTGCGTGTCTTGTTGTTGATCTTGAAGTTTGGAGTCTCGCTGTCTGTCTCTGTAGTCTTATAGGGTGTTTACACAATCCAGCAAATGTCCAGCAAACTTCTAGCAAATGTATTCAAAATAAACGTGAATTGCTGAACGTTTGCTGGACGTTTGATAGACGTTTGCTGGAAGTTTGCTAGATGTTTACTCGTCTTATGCTGTTGTTGAACGTGGTCAAATACTTGTTTTTGCCGTTGAAAGACTTAGTCATGGGGTGTTTACACGATCCAGCAAACGTCCAGCAAATTTTCAGCAAATGTATTCAAAATACACGTGCTAATGCTGGACGTTTGCTGGATTGTGTAAACACCCTAACACTTTTGCCTCTGGACTTGGCTTTTTAACGTCGACTTACTGAAGCGATTGTGTTACTAACTACCCGGGGTCACATTCATACTCATTAATTGATTGACTGACTGTTTGACGTTCGTGTTGTTCGTTGCGATGACAGCGGAAGGAGTGAGTCGTTACCCCTGCTCTCAGATCTACTGTGGCCCGGAAGCCGCCTCTGAACCGGAAACTCGCGCAGTGCAGGATGAGGCCCGGCGTCTAGTGACAAGTGAAAGTGGAAGCAGACTGCGAGGATGGCTGACGATGCACGCCTACGGCAGAATGTGGATGTTTCCGTACGGTACGCACGTCAAACACTCGCCAGACTTACCTTGTCAACATGCGTCCGACCACGACGATCTGGTATGCTTTGGCTACAGTATTAACCTCTGTAACAATCTGTTTTAGACAACTCATTTTCATACAGTGTCAGGTGCTTTTGCAGTCTTGTACACTAGTGGCGTTTTATTACGATCACATGTTCACTGTACACATTCGCGGCACGAAATTTATGAAATATCATACGTTTCCCTAGAAAGATTTATACGTAGGCCTATGCGTCACGTCCAAAACTCGGATTTGATCGAGACACATGGCGCTATATTAATAATCAGTATTGACTGGCTAATCGATTGTTTTGCTGTAACGTAGATGGAAGTAGCAAACGCTGCAGCTAATGCTATTCAAGCTCGTCATGGTACTCGCTGGCAGCGCGGCAACGTCTGTGAAGTAGTATGTACGTACTCGCATTGCTTCGTTACAATGTTCAACAACTAGTTTAACGCGTAGGCCAATTTAGCACATGCACAATTTAGCCAGAATGCTACTGACTTTGATGCACAGTCATATGTACTTGTCATAAAGCCAAATTGCAACAAAACTGCTACAAGAACTTTGGGTTCTGTGGTGTGATGACTGTATGACGCTCCACTGCCTTTAACATCTGCTTGCTGATGATGCAGCAGCTCCAGTGACCAATGTTCGGGGCGACTGAAAACGCGAGACCTGACATCGCGAGACCATCAAAATTGTGGGGACTGACATCGCGAGACTGGACAACGTGAGACCATGTAGCAAGGGTGGACATCGCGAGACTTGTTTCAATGTTC
>Ga0209367_1013338_pt1 | contig 10587 bp, 6 predicted proteins | sample WorMetLIZISLAND2_FD_187412 | JGI IMG/M metagenome (GOLD analysis project Ga0209367, IMG submission 187412) | Marine gutless worms symbiont microbial communities from Max Planck institute for Marine Microbiology, Germany - Olavius geniculatus... ...
GGTGAAGTTGACCTGAGTCCAACACTCTAACCACTCGGCCACCGAGCTCCATGGATGAGCTCGGAGTAGAAGGCTTAGTCAACCGTGTTTTTCTTGGTCCACCCGCTGGACACGTGACCACGTGACTGTCCTGAGGCCTGGCAATTTTTGAGGGGTCCGTCCAGGAATTGAACCCAGGACCTCTCGCTCTGGTGAAGTTGACCTGAGTCCAACACTCTAACCACTCGGCCACCGAGCTCCACCGAGCCTCCGCCTTGCTTGATGCTTTTACGCACTGGAGACTTGGTTTTAAGCTGTCAACAATGTAGACACCGAGATCTTTTTCTTCTCTGGGAGGGTTTAGCTGTACAGTCTTTCCTATATCTGTCATGCTGTAAGTTGTATTTATCTAGTGGCCAATATGCATCACCTTGCACTTCTCTGGATGAAGTTTCAACAACCATGTCTGTGACCAGATTCAAATCAAATTATTCAAATCTTCCTGAAGACTCTCGGAATCACTTTCACTGCTGATTTTAGTCCAAATCTTTGCATCATCAGTGAACATCATCATGCTATTAATGATCCAAGCAGGTATCTCATTCACAAACAGCAAAAATAATAGAGGCCCCAAGACTGAGCCCTGTGGAACTCCACTTAACACTGTCACCCAGCTTGATAATTTGCCGTTAACTCTTACTGCCATGTTCCTCCCGGTTAGGTAGTCCTCAATCCAATTAATCATCTTCTCGTCGATTCCATATGTCTGTAATTTCGTAATTAACTTCTTATGGGAGACTGAGTCAAATGCCTTTCGGTAGTCGAGAAAAACTACATCTATTCCATGCCCTCCTTCCAAAATCCTGGTCCACGCTTCAAAGGCCTTCAACAGGTTTGTTAGGCATGATCGACCTTAAGTGAATCCGTGTTGACAGTCACTCATAATTCCAGTAGTCTTGAGATATTTAGTGGGTGTCATAGCATTTTGCCTAATCGCATTACGCCTAATCGCATTTCGCCTAATCTCATTTCACCTAATCACCCCCCCCAGTTGGGTCTACTGCAAAAAAGAACCCAACTAAAATCAAACTAGGGATAGGGTTAGGGTTAGAGTTAGAGTGAGGGTTAGGGTTAGGGTAAGTATACGACGCGAAATGAGATTAGGTGAAACGAGACGACACCCGTCGTATACTTACTTGCGGTCGGCCAAAAAAAATGGTAGGTACAGAAAAAATGATGAACAACAAAACAAAGCTTGTCAAAGAAGCAAAAAACGACAAAGCAAGTCGTTGTTGGTCAGCCTATCAAAAAAAGATTAGGCAAAATGGGATTAGACGCAATGGGATTAGGCGAAATGCGATTAGGTGAAATGCTACCCAACCATTTAGTGAGATCAGTTTTTATCATTGCCTCCATGATCCTGCATGATACTGATGTCAATGATACCGGCCGATAATTACCTGGATCGCTTTTCTTCCCTTTCTTGAAGATTGGACTAGCTACTGCCAACTTCTAATCTTCTGGTACCTGGCCTGTGTGTCAAAGGACTGCTGGAATATAATCGATAGTGGTATAGTGCATTTGAAAGAATGTCAAAAGAAATGTCACAGTTGATGACAAAAAAGGCAGAGTTCGAGATTGAAGGCGGGTGAGTTATCTTACATTTCACTCACAACCATACAAGTTTTCCCAAGTTTTCACTTTTCGAACACTGTTTACATTATTCGCATAGAATAGATAACTGTCATGCTCAGTCCATGCGCAATGCGCAAAAGAGATGTGCGGATCCTGGGATTTTGTGCCTAGAGTACCCATAGACACCTCGTTCGAATATCGACTCATCCAGTGGCACAAAATTTGCTCACAGGAACGGAAGTAACATTTACGGCAAATATGACTGTCGTTTGTAAGCCTTTAAACTGCTTGAACCTATCAGCCTTGAGATAATGAGCAGGTGAGATCTGGCCAAAGGCAATTAGATTCATTAGTGAACGCTGCAGTTTGACGGCAGCTATTCGGAACGTGTCGTAACTGCGTTGCACCTGCGGGTAAAACACAACCAACATGAATGCCAGAGGAATAAAATTATAGGAAACTATGTCGGAGAAATTATGCGGACGTCCGCTTGATCGTTGAATTTTTGAGCTCAAATTGGCACACTGTTTACTCTCCAGTCCTGCTCTGGGGACAGTACGTCACGTGGCGAAATAAATTAAAAAAGAAAAAGAAACATCAGCAAAATTAAACGTATACAAGACCATTGGAAATTACCGGTCCGGGCGGCCTAAAAATTAAACATGCTTTTCCACCAGAATGCAATGCACTAGCACTGTGATGATAAAGGCCCAAACAGACGAAAAAACACTCAGCTGACAGCTAGACACGAGAACGCTAATAATGGAAGGAAGTTCATCTGAGAGGTGTCCAGGCTACGGCTCATCGTTGTAATGTCCAGACGTTTGTTTGTCTGTACGCGACGACGACGACGACGACGACTGAGCTTTTGATCGTCGTCCGCAGCCAGCAGGCAGGCTCTTGCACGAAACGATTGGCCGACGCACGAAACGACACGCGGCAAGAGGCTCTCAGTCTCCTGTTCTTAACAGAGGACTTTTCTCGACAGACCAAGTTGTTGCAAAAAAGTAAGAAAGGAAGTAATCATCAAAACCATCTCTAATGCCCTGAGTACTCGTGATTTTCGCCCTCGTCTTCAGCTGACGTCTGAAAATTCAAAATAAGCCTATTGGTGTTTAAAAGTTGCGTCACGACGTTTGTCATCTATCTTAGTTATTTTCTCCGGTTGAAAAAAAATCCATAAAACATTATTTACCGGTATTGTAATGTAAACTGGCTGTGCACATATTAGTTTTGTTTCACGTGACCACATCGAACGCACAGCAATGACATATGCATCCGAGAATCGATATATAGTTTTACTTTTGATACTTAAATGATCTGGGTTGCAGTGCAAAGAAAATTAAGTTTAACTTTGCTTTGCAGAGGCAGTCTGTCGTGCTTTTATTTTTTTCCGTAACCGTCTGCTTCTCGATTTTTGTACGTAGCAGTAGGCCTATGCCTACTTGTATTATTTCTTTTATTTCAGTTCCGTTCAAACCAGTTTTAGTTCTGTATGTGTCAGATTAAACTGGCAGACTGGCAGTTTATATCATTCTGCCAGTTTTCTAGTGCAAATCATTCATCATTTTACGCATAGCCCCGCAAGATGTTACTGTGCCGTCCTACAGCTGTACGCTCGACTTCATGTATACCATGCGCAGGCGCTATATGCTGCTGTGTAGGTCTATATATCAAGCAAATAGTGCCGTGTGAAATCTGCCACAATGTCAGTCAAAATAACCATATCATATCATATCATATATTCGTTTAATGTAAAGTTGACAAGCGCAACTTTCAACAACGCAAGCACAAAATACATAATAAATCCAAAAGCATGCACGCGGAAGCGTCTCATAGTTTGTTCAAAAGCTAAAAATAATTTTAACGAAACTTACTTTCGAAAACTGTCGTTACAGACAGAACAAATGGGTGGATTTATGGCTAAAAACACTAAAAATAGACAAACAAATCGAGTATCGTAATAGGTTTGTTAGCTAATGACCGTAGATTAAAAGAACAGTAACCGTGAAACATGCTGAGTAATACAGACAACTCACACATCCGACATGCATTTGATCGCAGGGTTTAACTACAATTAACGCGATGATGTATATTGAGTCGTTAAATCCAAAACATAATCCTTTCGACACCCCCCCCCGGAAATACTTACAGCAAAATTCTCGCTGAGGGATCCTCTATAAAATATGCAGTTTTGTTGTAGGATAAAATCCCTCAGGTTCTCCCGTAATACGGACAAACATATGTAGCATATTACCGGAACGTACGTCAACATCGAAATGCTCAGAGACGCAGTTTATTACCATGGGGAATTATGCTGAAGAGGAAGGGATTAGTCCGTTTCGTCCTATAGCAAGGCTGGATCGACTAACTGTCTAGCGAAAAAAAAACTACAGCTCGATGTACTTTCGTGCGGGGCTCTTGGCCGTCACGGAAGGGTGTCTTTAACGTCATGAGCTGGCAGCAGAAGTGCAAGCGTCAGTCATTCAGCATCATTCACGCTCACTCATTGCAGCTGCTGCAGCTGCACTGCTATATAATGCACTGCAGTCACCCACGAGTTCAACTGCTTTTAGCATTTCATGATCGATTCACCATGCTTCGCGCTATCTTTTAGTCCACCGTGTTATTCGCAACAAATTGAAAAATTGCTTAACAACTACAGCTAATAATCTTGCTCTATAAGAAGCTATAAGTTCGTGTAATGTCCAGTGTTGGTTCTTTCCACTTTTTAATTTTCATTTAGCAATGTTTCTTATTGCATGTTTTGACTGTTCTCATTGTGTTTCGACCCGTTGTCACGTGGTCGCGCAGGTCGGCCGGTGCAGCACGCGCCACCGTGACAAGCAGTAAGCTTATTTCATGTTTTGATCGCGGTTTTCAAACCAAAGTTTAATAAATTTTGTTACAAAGTAACTGATTACACTGCAAAAAGCGATTTTTTTCAAATATTCAAGTTCAAGTAACTTACATACTTTTTACGTATCACATATTTTACGTATATCTAACAATCTCTTTCGCAGTTTCATCTATCAGCACACGTGTTGAACAACATTGATATTTCAGGAATGATTGCTGATAATAAACACGCATTATGCAAGACCATTGCCCATGATTGCCATTCGATGAAGACGAACGTGCGAGTACGTACAGGGCGTACCGAAAAATCGATGTCATACACTGCTACAGCGTGCGTGGACAACGGGAATCGACTACCCGCACGTAAGCCTATACTGTTTGTTACTGAAGACATCTAAAGACGACGTGTTGTCAACAAACAGCAAGTGAGCAGCAGCAGCTGCTGCTGCGTATATACGTAGCATCAAAGCTATTAGCAGCAACAGCAGCAGTCGGCACGGCACGCGTTAGTTTCTGCTATAGTTACTGTGTGAGACGCCGCTGCGACGCACCGGCCGGCCTAGTGGAGTCGGCGTGCGCCGGATACAATATTTGTCACAACTTGTCACCGGACGCATCGCTGTCCTCTTGTCTGTCGTCTGTCTGTCTGTCCGTCTGGAACAATGCGCTTAGTTTTCGTCAGCGTTCGACGATAGGCGTCAACAAAGCGCTTTAATTCCTGTCGAGATTATAGTTTCATTATCTCGTGAGCGGGACGGCGTAAGTCGACGCCTCTGACGTCATCATCGGTGCGACGATCACGTGACTACATCCGGTGACGTCATCGCCGCCATCATAGCCGAGCGGCGTGGAGGGGCAGAGATGGCTGCGGAGGCTCTACAGGACGGAGTCGAGGCCGCTCGCGACGACAAGAACAAACTCATCGGCGGTGAGTGAGTTTCTCAGTGGAACGAGTCACCAGAAAAGAAAAATTTAAATTCAGCTATATTAGTTTTCACAATTTTAGACATTTGATACGTTTGTGGTTTCGCTGAATTTCGTTTGGTAACTACGCTGATGCGTTGGAAAAATTGGCAACAATGTCGATTATGTCCGATTAGGCCTACATGCCAAGGTAGAAAAAATAACGGTGCTAGGGAAATAAATAACGGTCCACCGAAAACCGAAAAAGAAGTTCGGCCTAGGCTTTTGATCATAAAAATGGCAGTATGCGGGCCCTATGTAACAGTAGGCTATTAGTATAATAATTTTTTGCTATATAATAAATAACAATAATGTCTTGAGTCTGGTTGGCTGCTGTGCGTTTATCTTTATATACACTTGTTTTGAGACTTGATTTTCTCACGGAGTATGTTTCCCTAGATTTATTAAAAGCAGTCCAGAGTTTATTCATTGTTTGGTAATTTTATTGTGTCCGTTCAATTTGACGCTGACACCTAGAATTTTCATCACTAAATTATCGTTTTTATTTTTAACAAATGAAGAATTTACAACTCAAGTTGCCTACATAAAATGATATAAAAAGCAGAAACGAAGACAGAAAGGCGAATAACATTACAACTGTCGCTGCTTCTGAAATACACTGTATTGGCCTATTGAATAATATCAGCGTTTTCGTGATTGCTGTTGCGAATAATAATAAAGATAAAAATAAGCGTCGTCGTCGGCGCACGCATAATCGCACTGGGTGTAACAGGTCACGGGTGGAACTGTGGCCAGATGCTAAAACAGTCTTCTGTATGTATGAGCTGAGCTGCAGTCTGTACGGACGGACGGGGGTAGGCTACTGCTGCTGCGGCATAGCCTATACGTACGCTGGCGACGTAACGAGCTTCATTGGCGACGCGTCGCCGCGCTGTAAGTCAATTTGTGCGACAGACACATGCGGCCGGCCGGGTGAATTTCGACTGGCAAGTGGTTTATATGCAGTCACTACGACGACAGTAGCAGAGATCGCTTGTTGGAAGCGTCGTCGTTGGTCGCATTGCGCTCGGTTCGAACACGGTGCGTGACACAAAAAGACCGTCCGGCGCCCGCCTGTAGCCCGACTGTAAGCCTTGACATTTCCCCCCCTTTCTATTCTCCCTCTCTCTCAGGCTGTGAATCCCTCGGGTGATGGGTCAGCCACACGGGTTCTCCGAATCCACTCAGCCCTGTTTTCCAAGTCCACCAAGTCGAGTAGCAAGTTCTGCATGACGACACTGATCCATCTCTATCTGTCTTCCTCTGTAAGCCTTGACAAATCTGCTCCGGCTAATGGTCACTCGGGGATCGGCAAGCAGGCAAGCTGGTGCCCCATTATAGGACTGCCTTCCCGAGAAAAGTCTCCCCCGGCCGACAATTTACCGGCAATAATCCGCCCCGCCCGGTCAGCCGCCGGGCAGGACGGATTTTTGCCGGTAAATTGTCGGCCGGGGGAGGACTTTTTGGGGGTGGGCGATCATATAATGGGGAGACTTTTTATGGGGCCGGCGATATTTTAATAAAGTGGAGATCTATCATGCAGTTCTATGATTATTTTTCTTTGGCCGGATTTTTCATAAGGAGACATTTTAATGTGACACAGGCAATCGCAGAGTTGCGTGTCCGTCCGATGGACCGGATGCGCGCGTCGACAGTCGAAGGAAACATTAGGTAGACTGGCCGGCGGGCATGTACCCGCGAGACCGTGTCACCGTGCCACTCCAGCAAACAGCACCGACGAAATGTTCCACGACGACTTGCCTTCTTTGCTTCCACTAACTACACTGTACGTGAATAATAAACAGCAAATCACCGGCCAACTAGGCGCCTGCCTCGCTAGCGTCTCTCTGACGACACATAAAGCACGCCGCAGCCGTGTCACGTGTCGCGTCTGAGTAACGTAAACACGATGACTGGCCTATTCTGATCGCCGACAACACAGACGAGGCATTTAATAATCTGCGACGGTAAAGTCAGACGTCATATACGTATGTGACTGAAAAGCGGTTAACAAAAATTAACGTCTTTAATAATTATTGTTAACTTAAGTAATGAAGTATCCGATGTCTGCAGGATTTCGTTAAACCAGATATCCACAGGGCAATGTGCCTGTATATCATTGTCCTTAACGCACAAAAACAACGACGAACGGTGTTAAAAGTGAACAAAAGCAAAGAAAGAAGAAAATCAGTGATTGATATTACTGTTATCGTCCGTCATTTTCTTTTTTTCAGAACAATTTACAGTGCGCCGTTTGCGTGATGAATAAGAACAGCGGCACATTACATATTGCCTATAGAAAACACTATAGCCATCGGTCAATATACACCTGCGACGCCTACGCGACGCAACCGTCTCCGACAGTCAGCGACAGTTGAGTCGCGTCAAGAAGCCCAGCTGTCGATAAAATAGCCGACCGTACTGGTTGTCACTGACTTTCAAAGTCATCCAAGATCGATGATTTTTATCTCATCTGAAAGAGCGTATATGATTTCCTCTTAGTGATCAATAGCAACCTTGGCTCCATGTCTCACCATTTTCAAGATACGGCCACTTGAACCTTTCCATTAAAAATTGCGGCCAAACCGCTGCAGATGGAGACATAGTTATATCGAGAGCTTATAAAAAATCTTTTGCGCCCTATCCGATGGTACCATCACCGACCCTCTACAACTTACCGTTTAGCCACAATACCGCACGATTGGCAGACCATAGTGCGTTATAACTTTTCAAAGTCATCCAAAGTCACTGATTTGCATGTCATTTGAAAGCTAGTATGCGACTTTCTATTAGTGATCAATAACAACCTAGGCCCTATCTCGCACCGTTCAGCTACAATACATCTGTTACAGACAGACAGACGACAACTAGTATGCATAAGCTCAACCGTACTGTCGGCTAAAAATGCGTATTGTCGGCGTGCGCGTGAAACTGTTTTAAGGTTTAGTGCAGTTCTTCTGCGCTTTTGTGGTCGTGGCAGAACGTTTCACGTACGTCGGCGTCGTTAAATGAGAATGAGACTATCGTTGAACGACGTCGTTCAGAAGAATCGTTTTAAAGACGCGTCCTTTGGTCGTGCCGTTCCGTCGATTATGGGACGATTCGTGCAGTCCCTTCGATGCTGTATTAAGACTATTCGTGCACTAGGCGCGGAGAGGACTGAACGGTGAATATCACAACTGATGTTTCGTTGGTTAATTTTTTTTGCAGCCAACAGAATGATGACTAGAAGTGCAAAATAAACTAGCCACAAGCCTGCGCAGACAGCGTTCGAATTCGCTGGCAGCAATTATGACGAGAATTAAGTCGTATACGTTAGCATGTAATGCATTTCTGCTTTTGCCTATATTTCACACAAGGCGCCATTAGATCGGAACTGAGCAAAAATCGTCCTAATACAGAACCAAAGGTGGTGCACGGATCGTCTTATTACCATCCCGTCCCGTCAATGGCGGAGCCAGAAATTTCAACTGGGAGGGCCTCGCTCGTCTCCCTTTCACTCTCCTCTCCTTTCCCCTTTCGTTTCTTCTCTTTTTTCTTCTCTAAGTAGGACCTCTAAAATTCAGCTAGGGGTATGGGGAGCGCTGTGAGCTCCCACAGCAGTGTCTGGGCGGAACCCCAGCCGAAGTCGAATTTTGTGCATTTTAGCTTTCAGTTATTTTACCGACAATAAACTGACCAAATTGGCAAATTTATGCAGCTTAAAAGTATGCTTATGTTTTGCCTGGAGGATTGGGGGCTAAGCTTCCTGGGCCCTCGTTGTCTACGCCACTGCGTCCCGTGTATCACGGTGTTGTTGTTTTGCGGTGGACAGTCGATAACAGCTCGTTAACACTCGTTGGTTCGATTGCACCAAAGCTCGGATGGCAAGGAAGAAGGAATCTGTGGCCTGTGGGAATGCTAGGCGTGCTGCTGCAGCAGCTGCTGCCGCTGCTGTCCTAGTGTCATGGAAGAAATCACATTGCCGCATGTCACTTCTTGTCTTGTCGACGTCAATCTGTGCCCCATGTTCATCTCCCCTTCGACACACAACTGACGATTCTGTTTTTTCTTCTGTCCATAAAAGTGATGCAGTAGCTTTATTTATATTTTTGCAGTTTTTCTGACAGACCCGTTATGTGCGATGTGTCGTCTGTTTGTTGTATGGTTTTCGTCGTCCATAACGCATGTATGACGAGTTTTTATAGGCTATCAATGACAATAGTAACAATATCTCTATTTGCAGCGATTCGGCCGCAATTTTCAATGCAGTCATTATCTACGTGCAGACAATTACCGTATCGCAACTTAGCGTTGATTGTAGCGTTCGATATAGTAGCGTCAATACAGCGTGTATAGGACTGTAATCACTTTGGGAAATCGTTTTTTCCGCAACCGGAAGTCGGATACTGGCCTTGGGATATACAGGGTGCGGCAAAAAAGTAGCCCCCTAAAGTTTTTCGCCGTTTTCTCAGCGACCGCTTGGAATTTTAATTTGGAATTTTACGCATTTATTTGCGGAAACCTGTTACATCTAACTGCCAAACAAAATTTGATTACGTTAAAAAATGACGAAGTTATAGACTTTTTAACATGATCGCCTACCGATTTTTCGGCATTCAAAAATGCTATTTGATTTTTAAAAACTAGTTACACGTTACTGCCGATGACGTCACAGTGACGTTTTGACAAACAGCAATTTATATTGTTCATAAATTATCATTAAATTATCCTTCCTTTAAAGCAATCGCCGGCTGCCCACTGGATTCATCTTCCAGCAGAACGGCGAATCAGCACACACGTAGCGCGCAACGCCGCGCAGCGCACAGAACTGGCTGCGGACCAATTGTCCAGATTTCATCACCAAAGTCCAGTGGCCTCCAAATTCGCCGGATATGAACCCAATGGACTATCATGTGTGAAATGCAATGTTGGAAGCTTACCGCAAGCTTAAAACAAAGCCGAAGACAATCGCTGAACTCAAGCAAGCGCTTCAGGTTATCTGGGACAACCTGCCATAGGGACCGATCGACAAATCTGTGAAAGACTTCTCAAAGCGACTGAAGGCTTGTGTTGGAGCTGGCGGTGGACACTCCGAACATTCACAGCGACAATGGAATTCTGGCATTTGATCATTAGTTAACTGTGTTGTTTCAACGATGTTATTAAATT
>Ga0209367_1013339_pt1 | contig 10585 bp, 6 predicted proteins | sample WorMetLIZISLAND2_FD_187412 | JGI IMG/M metagenome (GOLD analysis project Ga0209367, IMG submission 187412) | Marine gutless worms symbiont microbial communities from Max Planck institute for Marine Microbiology, Germany - Olavius geniculatus... ...
CCCATGTTGCCATAACAACCATGCAAAAAATTGAGCATTTTGCATTACAGTTAATGGAGATTTCAAAGCGGTATACCTCGGTCCCCGTAAACGATACACGCACGCTGTTTAAACCTATCCCTTATTTTCTGCCCCGGGCTATCTGATGGTTTCATTAAAATTTACCCCCTAACGACGACTGTTGCAATGGCAACGAATTTCGGGACAAAAATGACTATAACTCAGTCCCCGTACAAGATAATTGCGCGCTGTTTTCACCTATTTCCCTATTTTTGGGCCCGGGCTGTTTGATGGTCTGATGATAATAATATATGATGATAATATCGCCCCAAAACCATTTTTGCTGTTTTCGAGTGTTGACTCGTATCGCCTTTACCTAGCTTTGTAAACGGTGAAAGTTTTTTTGCTTTAATAATACAAACAGCTGCTCGCCTTTGTGTTGCAAGTAATTGGTTAATTACAAATTAATCATTGTTTGTTTTGTTGCAGCATGATGGACGACATTCGTTTATATTCGGCAAGGTATAAAGCTTAGAGCTCTTACTATTAATTGTGTTTTTGATTGCTATTTTTGTCAGCATAGTAATTGAGTTTGTATTCTATCTCGATTTGTAGATTTTTTTGCGAGTTTTTTTAATTAACCATATTTTAGTTATTTTAAAGAAAGCTTGTTTATTGAGAACGCGTTTGTTTTCTGGTTAAGTTTAGTTATTTAGCTTTAGAAATGCTTTTGTATTTTTCATCAGCTTGCCAACGCATTGGAGCTGGACGAATCATTCGTAGAAGACCAACTTCTAGTTGACGACCGAGTCAGTATTCGCTTAATTTATTTAAGTTAAATTTTTCTACTTTACTTCATGCGTTATGTGACACTTATTGACTGCCTACTACATACGCGACGCCTATTAATAAAGTAAGAACCTGCTTTACTTTATCTGAAACGAGGTAAAAGTAATGGAGTACATTTATGCACTCATCTGAAACTTAAAACGTTTGTGCTTTTACTTGCATAACGGTAAGTAGTAGATCGTTATGGTCATCGTTGTTTTAGTTTTTTATTAAGCGGCATAGCTCAAAGCATTGCCGCCTGTTGCAACAGGTGCGGTCTGTACGTCTTTCTATCTGTCTGTCACACTCGTGCACTTTAAGCGTTAATTTATTAGATAATTTTATAACGGTTAACGGTTTATAAAACAATTTGTGTACGTCAGTAGTTACAAACAGTGCACGTTTGTTTAGTTACCTGTGCCTATAAATGTATTGTGTGTCGTTTCAGTACCACTGTATTCATGAGTTCTTTGCTGCTAATGGCAGTCGAAAACTGATGTTTTTCTATCAGGTGATATCGGTGCGTGTTTGTGCGTTTATATTAATATCATAATAATTATCATCATGATCATCATGATCGTAGTAAATTAATCATTTTTATAGCGTGCACTATCGTCGCGCTATAGACAAGTAAGTTTTGAAAGCTTGACGACACGCAAAAAATGTTTATGTTCAATATTTGAAGACGTTAAATGACGTAATTAATTCCAGAATTCCACATTTTTGGCAGTGAGTTTCAAACAGCAGGTAAGCACTATGACATACAGGATTGGTAAACATGAAGCGCCAGTTTAGTGTGTTTAATGAGCTATATTAGCTATATTATTACATCATGTTACACCACAAACTTTGTAATAAAATGTTAAACTTAACTTCAGAGCCGTGCTGCTTTGTTGATATAGCGTTGCACTATCGTTTATCATAGCAATTTTGTTTGCAAATTTTACCGTATTTTGTGCTAGGAAAATGCCGGTCAGAACGAACAAAAGAAACTGTTTATAACGCAAGGCACTGATGAGGTTAACACGTTCATAGTGTTTTCCTTTCTACTTGACGTCGAATTTTTTTTCATATTTAGGACCTATGGCTGGCTCGTGTAAGGCCTAATTTTATGACTACTTTTGAGCTAAGCTAGAAAACAGCGGCGAAGCTAAGTTGTGGCTCAAACTTCTCACAGTTTACCAAATTTATGGCTGCGTTTCGGCTGAACCAGAAAATCGTGACTGACAAAGCAGTTTTGGACATGAAATCACAGCACAGCAGTTGCCAAATTTACTGATAGTTATCTTGAATCCAGAGGTTATACAATGCACCACTTTCGTGTTTATGGAATCAGCTGTCAGAGAACATAATTGCTAGTAACCAAAGTGTCATTCAGAAATTAAGGCAGCTAAAACTTAGTGTGTAGTTAACTGATTTTGTCAAGTCGAATTGCTTTTAACTTACTGTTAGTTTTGTTAGAAACAACAAAGTCAGAAGCTATACTAGTTATAACATGTGTGCTGGTAATGCTGTCGTTTTGGTTGACAGGGATTGAACGGACTCTGTTTGTTTTTCCTGAGAATCAACAATGCATGTAAGATAACGGTTGAAAACATTGCATCGGAAGTGACATTTATGTGGATGGACTGCTGCAACGGAAACATCATTGAAGGCTTCGAGAGCGTCATGAGTCAAATCCTTGTACCAGTACTTCAGTCGCAAAAAGTACGCACTTGTCGACGTTCATGTTGTCTGCTAATTGGATATTATAAAAAATTAGATAAAGATGCAAGTTGAAAGCACATTTATACAGCGCCATAAAACGTAGAATAAGAAACAACAGTTGTTACAGAAAGTCAGTATATAACTACGAATGTGTTGATGAGTTACTGGTGGATATAAATTGTGCACTTGTTTTTCGGCTAATGCATACGGCGTTTCCAGCATTATTCGTTTTCTTTTATCAGTACTAGACCAAAATCGTAATTTTTTAAAACCTCAAGAAATACCGGTTTATAGAAGTCTCACTGCAGCATATCTCAAAACATGTTTTGGCAAATTTTAATTTTCCCTGTTAAGCAGCCGTACACAGAACTTTTTGATAGGTTTAGTTTTCAACTGCCTCTGCTGTACACAGAGCTGGGGTTCAGTGTTGTCGGAACGCAGTGATTTGGTGGCGGAGTTCTTGGACTCGCTGAGTTCGTTTTCACGCAGTCTTCTTACTGCCAAGGATAACATGAAAAACCATCTCGTCCTGGCTGACGGCGAACACGCCGCTCAGTTGGACAGTATGCGCACTGCAGCCGACTACAGAAGTGCAAGTAAGTCGAATATTGTTTTGGCTCAATGGTTAGGTCATCGAATTCGCGACCGATAAGTTCGATCCTCGGTCGATTTGCTATCAAATAACAATTTTGGGCAAGTTGTTCGCATTCATGTGCTTCTGTAGATATTATTGTATAGTATCAGACTCGCGACTTTTCGGTTATGGTTTGAATGTTACTGCGGGTCATTTGCAAGCAACGTGAGCAAGTTGTGCTCAGGTCAACTCGGCCTCCTACCCTTAGTGAGACAAGAAATGAGTAGTAGTTTACGGGTTATGGGCTGGCTGATATGTCTGCTGACTGCATCGCGGGTTGAGTGTCCGTTGGCGTGGACAATGGATGGCCGCATAGTGCGCCGCATAGTGCGCCGCGGTATCATTAGCTCAAATTAATCAGCTGCCACTTCCGTGATTGTAAAGCTCATGATTTTGCATCAATTGAAAATGTTTATGCAATTTCCTATTAGTGATCAGTAGTTACATTGGCCCTATCTCTCACCGTCTCTGACATACGGCCACTTTTAGGTTGAAAATCCACACACGTCAGCGCAATAAAGATGCTTCGTGATATTGCGCCATGTAAATTCAATATTGACATTGGCATTGACATTGACAAGACAGCCGGAGAGTCGGCATACGCTGACATCACCCACCCATGCAATAACATGGTGCGTGTAAAAACCGTACTTATAAGCTGGTGCGCAACATTATCATCGATACTGCAGGTAACAACGGCGATATGGTGAAGCATGCGGAGGAGTTGCTATCAGTGTGGCATCGACAGATTGAGCAAGTACTGACACAGAGCGAGCAGGTGCGTCGTGAGGCGGATGACGTCGGGCCCAGCGCTGAACTAATGTACTGGAAAAGTCGCATGGCTGAGTTTAACTGGTCAGTTTTGCCTGCCTGTCTGGCTATTGTTCTTTGCCTCTGATACTCAGGCTTGTCTGTTTAATTATTTGTATAAAAATTATGAACATAATTATGACAGTTAGCTTATACAACACAAAGCCATCGCGACTTTCTGTTATAGTCTAACAGTCAGCAATGTGCTTGCGATCGAGAAGTTGCAGGTTCGATTCTCGACAGTTTGGCAGTCGTGGCTTAACTCTGGGCAAGTTGTCCACATACGTGTGCATTTGTCACTAACTAAGCAGTATAGCCTAAGTGGTATCGGCCACAGGAAAATGGTGCTCGGTGCCTCAAAAAATTGCAGACGATAGCGAAAGTTGCAGCTAGGCCCTATACCGCGCAGTTTATGTTTAATGATAATAATAATGATAATGATAATGTCCAACAGTGTCAACTTACAGCGGAGCTGAACAGTGAACAGTCTATAACAATAAAATACAGTTGAATTAATTACAATAAAATGACTAAGCCTACATAAAATCATACTCAAAGTCATAAAATTTACAGAAAATGTAAGTTTTTTAGTCTCCGCTTAAATGTGTCAGTGTTAGTAATGGCGCGCAGGTACAATGGCAGATCGTTCCACGCCTTGGGGGCCGCCACGCTGAAGGCGTGCTCTCCAAACTTCAGGCGTGTCCTTGGGACTTGCAGATCCGATTTCGTGGCTGATCGCAAGACGGTGGGACGATCTGGCAGTGCCGAAACTGATTGAAGAAGGTTTGAAATGTATAATGGAGCTTTACCAGTGCTATTTATGGCTAAGTGAACTAACAAACATAGTTTGTACTGAATACGAGCTTCGATTGGTAACCAGTGCAGTTCGATGGCCGCCGCTGTAACATGGTCACGTGAACGTAGTCCGTAAACAAGTCTATGTTTATGCTTAGATATCGCCAATCAACTGCATCTCCAACTCTGATGTCTGATGTTGAACTGATTTTACTTTTTTTAGAACACAAAAGAAAATCCACAGAATGTTTTATACATGTACACACTGCACGTCATTGATGTGCGTCTGCGTTGTAGTTTAATGGAGCAGGTGAAACAAGCGCGCTGCAAAGCTGTTATTGGTATCCTAAATGCAGCGCAGTCGAAACAGCTCAGCAAATGGCGACAACTCGTAAGATTAATTATATCCGTGCTGCAGTCGACATCTGTCCATATTATACTACTCTGATGTTAATATGTTCCTTGTTTCTTTCACATTTTATTTCTGTTTTGAGTTGCAGTTTACTGAGTGTGTGGTCGATAACGGTTTTTGTGATGTTGCAAATAGGATTCACGTATCACAGACTATGCGAATGAGGCCAAAGACAATGTGAAATATCTTTACACGCTGGACAAGTTCTTTGGACCACTTGTCAAGTGCAATCCGGTCAGCACATATTTTCTTTTGTGCTGCCGTAACATTATTCTAGTCTGCAAATAGAAGAGAACACTTAAACAAATAAAAAGTATAATTGAGTATTAGCAAAAATACATAGTTTCACTAAATATTGATTTTTTAAAAAATCTTGCTATCGACACATTTTGCAGAAAAAATGCAGTAATAGGTTATAATTGCCGCCACGTATGAAACTTGTCTTTACGTTACTTTGTCAAATAAAAGTGTCAAAAACTGTATGCGTTGTTTGTTGGGATCCGTCTGATTAAAGGATGAAGTAGTCGGTTGTTGGAGGAACAATTTTTAAGTAAACGGGATGAATTACAATCGAAAATTTTATGAAATTTTTATATAACACATAACAATATTTTCGTAAGTGATATTTACAAGCACTGAATGAAGTTCTATTGACGGCATACTGCAGGAGACGATGTTGGAGTTGCTGCCAGGCCTGATAAACGCCGTGCGAATGATTTACAGCATTTCATCGTACTACAACACACCCGAGCGAATGACATCGCTTTTCGTCAAGGTTTTAATAACTAATTGATTGCTTCTACAGGACGCATTAAATATTTCGTTCGTCATTGATGATGATGCACAGTTACAGTTACGTGTATCTGCTGTTGTTTGAGCTTTGTGCTAGACTGTGTTCGTTCAATTTTTGTTAAACCAATAAAATAAGAATGCCGGACAGCCTGCTGCAGTGACTCGATGGCGTACCACACCGACGGTGTGTCGTCGTCGTCGTCAGCCGTTGCAGCAGGTCGCTAGCAGCGACTGTAACTTGTCTTAAAAAGTATTTTAACTTTGCTTTTAATACATATATTAACTGCTTTTAACTAATTTTAACCACGTGTGGCACTGGATGGCCTATTTTGTGCTGATGTGCCGTTAAGAAACTACTCACTCACTCACCGTTTAACTTGTCGGTTTCCTCCACGTCGGTAACGCAGCCGTGCAGCACCTAGCTGCAAGCCGTCGACGACGTCAGACTCGGGGAGGAAGGCCATTCACGCGCTCGTCATACAGAAGGAGAGGGGGAATGTCCGGGTATGCAAAAAGCAGGGGGGAAACGTCCGGAGGGAGGAGTCCGGGGAAAAATGTCAGTCTCCATATAATAAAAACCAGTCATCATCAGCACTGTCCGGACTGTGTATGTTCGTCTAACACCCACTTGATGCACCTCGACCGTGGTTTAACACATATTTAACTTGACATTTTGACATAGCCTATTGCAGGCGACAATAACCACACTATTTGATAAGATCTAGTTATAATCCGTTCTAGCACTGCTGTGCTGTGCGTGTGCAAGGTAACGAACCAGATGATAGCGACTTGCAAGGAGTACATCAGAGACGGGGTGACGAGCGTTTGGCAGCACACTCACTGCGAGCTCACGAAACGCATCAACGACTGCATTCAACTGAACGAAGCTTACCAGCGTCAGTACACCAAGACCAAGCAAAAACTCAACGAGTCGCCGTCTGAACGACAATTTGATTTCAGGTTCTTCACTAGTTTACTTCTTTATTGTTTATTTTTTGCTACCATCGGTTAACTTGGTGTTGCAAAAGTTAAAATTAATTAACTTACAATTAATTTTATATTGTTGCATTATTTTTATACAATACTTGTAGTTTATATAGTAGATTGTAGCTCCATATCATTAGTAATATTATTATTTCATATATGTACCTTGCTGTCTGAATGTTTGATTTGATTTGGTTTTTTAACACATAACAGTTAGATTTTTCAGCCAGTTTTATGCTATTGTATTATGTTATTGCATAATCTGTTTTTGTTTATTATTAGTAGTAATGGACATTATTGTCATTTTATAGTTTTTGCTATTATTATTTTTGGCAAATAAGAGTCTTCAGACATGTTACCAATTAACTATGTATGATTTTGGTTAACAGCGAGAACTACATTTTTGGAAAGTTTGACACGTTCGTGAAGCGGATTAGAAAGATTGCTGATATGATATCGACAATGGACACGTTTGCTGGACTAGAAGATAGCAGGATTGAAGGCCTGGAAACAGTTATTCTTCAGTACCAAAGTCTTGTTGATGCCACGAAGAACAAAAACTACGACATTCTTGATTATCGCAAACAAGAAGTAAAAAATTGAATTGTACTGATATCTGTATGTAATTGCATGTATGTGTAACAAGTAACTGTATGTGACTAATGCTGTAACAGCGTCATTTGCAGTAATTTAGTTACAGAAAATTGTCTTAACTTTTGACATTATGCATGCAAGAATTGTATTTTACTAACAGCAAATCTGCGTGTTGTTAATGGCTTAACTTTGGCAAGAATTAAAACTTACGTGAGAAAATTTTGTTAATGGCTAACGATCTAATGAGGATAATGTTGTTGCAGTTTGAAGTGGACTACGCCGAATTTCGCAGACAGTGTGACGCGTTGCATGCAAAACTTCAGTGCACCATGGACGCTTGGTTTCAGAAAAGTCTAACGGTGATGTATCATTCATTTTATGCATAGGCCCTACATGCATGCATACGAATACATATTTTACTTATCAACACATACAGCAGCTAGAACAGCGATGAAAGTAAGTAAGTAAGTAAGTAGGTAAGTAAATGGTTTATAAAGCGCCAAAGTCTCGGAAAGAATCAGGGCGCATAAAACATACCTTAAGCACTGTGCTCGAACGCAGCAAGGCTAAACTGGTGCTTACAGCCGTCATCTCGTACACACATCGTGTTTGTGTGAATGTGCGTTGTGTTTCTGCAGACAGAGCAGTATTTGAAGCTACTCGTGAAGTTCGAGCAGATTGACGCGTGTCAGTTGGACGTGACCGGCAAGTACATGAAGGTCTTGTCATCGTACGGACGCGACTTGGAGCACGTACGAGCGCTTTACCACGCTGAGAGGACCAGCCCCACTGCTCCGCGTAACCTCCCACCCATTGCTGGACGCATCGCTTGGGCCAGACAGTTGTTTAGACGCATCGAAGCTCCGATGAAAGTGTTCAAGAAGCATTCGGATATACTCCAGGTCATACGATGAGAGATATCATGATATATAGCAAAGTCACCACTTCACACTCTGTACAAAATGTCTGCGTGTCTGCATTGTGTTACACAATTTCGTAGAAATTATTTAAAATTGATTATTACACTGGGGCACTCAGTAATGAATTTAAAGATCTTACCACATCTAGATTTTAGAACGTGTCGCTTGTAAACAGGCGTGACAATTTCGGCTCTACAATAAGACTGAGACAACACGTAGCCAGATATTGGCCGACTAAATGAAATTACAAAAGCTCGTCATGTGTGCATCTGAGTTTGTTGTGAACTATTTCTGCAGACGAATGATGGACGCAAAATTTCTCGCAACTATAACAAGACAGCCAGCGTTCTACTGGAATACGAGGCACGTGTTTTTTTATTAATTATTTTATTTATTTATTGTTGTTGTTGAGTTTAAATTATTGTTTCGGGATTGCATTAGTCATTCGTATTTAACGTTAAAGACAGCGATGTGTACAAACTTTAAAGTTTAACTTTTGTACTTGATATTTTGTTACATTGCATTTGTCGCGTTCGAAAAATAACTTTAAGGATATTGCACAAAGTTCTGAATTAAATGCAACTGAAATTCGAGAATATAAAAATGTCTGGCTAGATGCTGTATCACCGCGGCTGGTACAAAGCAGTGGACGCTGTCCGTTCAAGTCTCACCTGTTCACTGCTCACAAAGCATCCCGACGTGGACGACCTTTACCTTGTAAACCTCGACCCTCAGATCCTGGAGCTGCTGCATGAAGCGAGACACATGCAGAAGATGGGACTGGAGGTCGGCGACGCGACGCTAGCTCTGTGCCAGCAGGAAGATCGCATCATCGCCGTCAGAGACAAGTACGGTATTAGTTAAATGTTAAAAAGATAAAAGTTCTCTATAACTTTTACAGGTTCTTATCTTAGAGCTACGAAGCGTCACCTGCTATACAGTGTTACCTGCCACCCGACACAGGTAGGCCTAAACGCGCCCCACCTTAACCCCAGTCGAGCAGTCTACCTACCCCGGAGGTATGGAAGGCTAAGTTGACCTTGGCGGTTAGTTATATACCGAGATGGTTTACCGTAGACAATCACCCATTCAGGTAATAACCACTTGATAGCGACGTGATAAAGAGTCGAACCTACCATCTCCTAATCGTAAGTCAAACGTGCTATGAAGGTTTATTTCCACTACGGCTGCGCGTTGCGTTGCGTTTGAACGCGTTTAAACGCGCTGCAACGCGCGTTGAAAAGGGCGGAGACATTTTTGGGAAGTATATTAATGAGTTAATATGGCCGACAAATACGAAGATTGTTGCTGTTGGGAGCAGCAGCTTGTTGCACATACGTGTTGCGTAGGAAAAAAAGAGAAAACGTAGGCCTAGATTTTGGATTCATCCCGTCATCGCCAACTGGGACGACCAGGGCGACTATCAGCATCTGATACAGTATATAGCTACGCTCTGACCCAGCTATGTTCCAGTGATACTTTCAGCTGTCTGTCGAGCAGTTTGATGACCTACTCGGGCTAATTGATTGGTTAACGCAATTACTATCGCTCACATGGTAAAACAAGTAATTTGAGCAAAGCTCACGAGACGCGCGAAAGCCTATAGCAGTTCTTGTTCGTAGGTAATTGTAGTCTATCTCCATCCATTTCGTCGTAATTCACTCTTTTGCAGCCAAAAATCGCCAAAAAATTACGTTAAATCAATATTTTTAGGGTTCAAGGTCATTCAAGGTCATCGACGTTGATAAATTTAAAAAGCCTGTCACTAGTGCTTGTTATGATAAGCAGCATGTCTGTACCTATCTGCAACCATTTGCACGCTACAAGAGATAATTGCGGTAAAATAACCACTTTTTAGGGGGGTAGCTGTCTTTGACGCCCGCCTGTGCCGGCCTCCTTGAACCTAGGGGACGGGACTTGAACTGCTAAAATCTACGTTGAATGCTGAAAATTTCGTATGCAGATTGTCTTGTCTATCGCCAGCCTTGCCTTGCCTTGCCTTCAGCCGTCCTCGGTCCGAGGGTTGGCCGCTTTATGAACGATCATCCTCCAATTTCTTCTATCTTCCACCGACTGCAGTAAGTCGTCGTTATCCAGTCCAGTCCACTT
>Ga0209367_1013340_pt1 | contig 10584 bp, 6 predicted proteins | sample WorMetLIZISLAND2_FD_187412 | JGI IMG/M metagenome (GOLD analysis project Ga0209367, IMG submission 187412) | Marine gutless worms symbiont microbial communities from Max Planck institute for Marine Microbiology, Germany - Olavius geniculatus... ...
GTTATATCCCGAGATGGTTTACCTGCCTACAGGCAGTCACCCATCGCAGTATTAACCGGGCCCGGCGTACAGTAACTTCGCTGATCAGATCAGACGCGTTACCACTACACCACGCCTACTGCCCGTCAGCCATTGTTTTGTGGAAACAAACACCACAGTATGTCTTCTATTATCTTAAAATGCACCAAACTGCTGGCGGGTGATCTGAATACGGAAACCCGATGGGAGAGCTTACGCTGCTCAGCGGGCCTTGCTTCGCGCATCTTAGCCATCGTCCAGATGTCTGCCCGTTCGTCTGTCCGTTTGTCCGTCTGTCTGTCCGTCCGTCACACTTTTGATCTGTATCAAAACGGTGCAATCTGGGATTATAAAAAAACTTCACTGTGAGCTACCACAAAAACTCTAGTTTTTTGTGACAAAATTTTGTGCTCCTGGGTGAAGGGGTTCTACTCAAACAAGGGCGTCGTAATCTGTATCAAAACGGTGCAAGCTAGGATCACAAAATCTTTACTGTGGACTGCCACAATATTTCTAGTTTTTGTGACAAAATTTTGTATCTTTAGGTGAGGGGGTTCTCCTCGAATGAGGGCGTCAAAGTGGGGTATCCCCTAAAAACTTTGTTTTGCCGATATTGGCTCGTCTAGTGTGAAAACGGTTGCAAATAAGTACAAACATGCTGCACATCATAACAAGCACTAGTGGCGGGTTTTTCAGATTTATCAACATCGATGATCTTGCATGACCTTGAACCCCAAAAGAGAGGGTTTTGGTGGATTTTTCGCGATTTCGGCCTGCGACGCACATTTTAAGAGTGAATTGCACCGAAATGGTTAGAAATAGACCAAGACAACCTGCATATGGAATTTTCATCATTAAACGCGGATTTCAACAGTCCAAGTCGCGACGTTTTAGGTTCAAGGAGGCCTGCGCAAGCGAAAGTCAAAGACGGCTTCCCCCTCAAAAAGTGGCTATTTTACCGCTATTCGCTCGTTTAGTGTGAAAACAGTTACATATAGTCACAGACATACTGCATATCATAAGAAGCAATAATAACGAGCTTTTTGATAATGTCAACGTCGATGACCTCGAATGACCTTGAACTCTCAAAATAGGAGGTTTCAGTGTTCTTTTGCAATTTTCGACTTTGGCACACATTTCAAGAGTGAATTGTGTCGACATGGTTGGAAATAGACCTGTACAACCTGCGAAGAAAAACTGCTAAGGCTATCTCGCGTTTCGTGAGCTTTGCTTAAATTACTTGTTGACTATAGCCACCACCGTTTGCTGCGCCAGTGCCAGTCAGAGATATTGTCTTTCGGTCTCGCTGTCTGCAAAACGGTAAAGATAAAGTCCAACACTTGCTATATTGCTTCTCACATAAGACGGACTTAAGATCAGAAACGCTTTATATACAATCTCGGAAGTGGCAGCTGATTGGCATGAGCTAATAATACCGCAGCGCACTATGCGGCCATCCACTGCCGGCGTAAACGAACAATTGGGTCCGCGGTTTGCAGTAAGCAGACATACCACCGCCCAATCAGCCACACTAGGCATTCAACTTATAGCCTATAAGCCACCACTTATTTCCCATCCCACGGAGGGTAGGACGCTGGATTGGCTTGAGCACACAGTAGGTTAGCAACTTGCTCAAGGTTGCTTGCAAATGACCGACAGTGAGAATCGAACCACAACCTTAAATTTACGAGCCGACACTAACCAATAGACCACTTGCACCTACACAAACACGCAGGTGTAAACAACTTGCCCAGAGTTGTTACTTCATAGTGCACCGGCTGGAAATTAAACCGTAGACCTTTTCGGTCTCGAATCCAACGCCTTAACCGCTGATCCACCAAGCCATCAACCCAGTTGTGCGCACTGTAGCGGTTTAGTGCTACACCATGAAAGTTAAACACAACTGTTTAAGCTCAGTGACCCTAGAATAGCGAAGCATAATTTAATTAGTTCAGAAGCCGTGTGTAAACGACCCTGTTAGCACAATTTCTAATTCCATGTAACATTAATCGCTAAAATAGTTTACGATTAACGTACTTGCCGGGAAACGCGTGGTTAATCAAAACGAATAATACTTGAGAGCCTATCACAATATATATATATATATATATATATATATATATATATTGTGATATATATATATATATATATACCAAAAAACGCAAGAGACTAGAAATAGAATTCATTCAGTTTAATATTATAAACTTTAGAAGGCTCAGTTTTTTTCTACACTTGGGCGGAGGCCTAACCAAAGCGTTAGGCTAGTACAGCCTGGATTTTCATTAATCATAGTCAGTCTGCTAGACGAAGAAACGCCGGGGCAATCGGTCGAAGAGTGTCAAAGACAGGACATAGATGCAATTATTTCAAGCTGCTATTATCAGCAAGAGGACATCAGCCTTACAGTGACGTCACTGACAGAATGCTGCAGTGGCTGGTTGGTTGGACGCTCGATTTCGTCGTCGTCGCGTCGCGGTTTCTCTGATTAAATTAATGTTTGCTCCTCAGCAGATTTCCGGGTCCCCCGCACATGCCCAGGAAGCCGGAAGTGCCGCGCGCGTCCAACTAATCACGGAGAAATGTCGCGATCGGTTTGGCTCGTTTCGGCACAGAACTTGTAGCGACGACCCAACAATCACGTCAATACTAGAAAGTTGAACGTGTGTCATTGCCTTAAGGATGCAATAAATTGCGTACAAAAGTTTCCCAATCATCCGTCGTTTTATGCACTGATGTACTGTGACTAGTTTAGGCTATCGCACTATACAGTACACAAAACAGGCCATAAAATTTAGCAGAAATTTTATAATTCATATTCTACGTTTACTATATTTACTGATAATTGGCAAGTGACTCATACCTAATTACCCATCCATGGTAAACTTTCCGATTGACAATACAGAATTAACCAAGCGCTTTTGTTTTTTCTTCTTATTTTCTTTTCATGTCTGTTGCTGCCGTTTTATAATAAAAGATGCATAGCAAATACAATACAATGCATCATGTAACAGATAGCTAATCGTTTTATGTCACCACAGTAACGTAACAATGTCTATTTTGTCAAGTCGTAGAACCGTATAAAACAAATGCAAAAACACTGTTTAAAACTGGTCTGGATATAAATATGGCCTAGATCGTTCAAACTAACGTTCTAATGATCGCACAAAACATAGGCCTATTCTTAGAAATTACAGATATAAACCGTTAAGCACACGCTTCCGCCGATCTTTGTGACCATAGTTCAGCGCGCGTCAATTGAATTTTCATCTGCATGTGTCATTACATCTCACGCCGTTCGTGCCGAAATAAATTATTTCCGCTACAACTGAGTCGGAGGCATAGCGCCACAGTCATGCATGCAGAGAACAATTTCTTCCGATTAGTTTCATTGCAGCACGGGTCAGTGTCATTACAGTGTGGGACACGCACCATGCGTTCCATGCTCGTGTGGCGCACTGTTTCTCTGTGGTCAATATTAGACAGATGTGTAATGTTTCATTTAGTATTTGTCGCTTTTTACTGTAGTTCGTAGGACGATCTAAAATGACAAAGCTGCGAGTCAGGTTTCTGAACAATGACCGCTATGAAATGTGTACTGAATAATCCAGCGGCCGATAAATTCGACGTTTTATCAATGCTGTCGTGTACTGTAGAGTTTGAAATTAACCCGTCCCTGCGATCAGTGGCGCGGCTGATGAACAATGCCTAACAGGCCCTGCATCAAGCTCATTACGCGACGTCTATACATATATAAATCGTGGCTCAGATACGGGTTCGTCGACGAAGAAGAGGAAGAATTTTAATGAAATTCTTCGGTCACAAATCAGCGCCATTAACTGCCCGCTCATTGACAAACACCCGCCGGTTTCCACGGATAGCCTGCCTATAAAATATCTCAACGAAATCCTGTTCTACATCATCTCCCTGTTCGATCGCACCCCAATCCCACTTCTCCCCCCTAATTAATGCCCGCATCCGCCGCAAGAATTAATTATCGCGGGAAAAACATAACAATGTCCGGTTGCTGTATACATCCGCGCGGCGCCAGGATGCTACTTCCTGTTGAGGTCACGTGCTCGCTCGCAATAGATGCACACCCGAAATGCATATCAGGCGGCGGTTCTTCCGTCCGTCCGTCCATCCGCCCGGTCTTTAATATGGTGTCTGCTTGTTAGCACGCTGCGCCGCAGTCAATTATCTGTAAAGGAATATACAAGAAAGCTCAGGCGCTGGACCCAACCAGCTGTAAATCATCACCGAAAAGCCTCCATTTCTCTTCGGCGTTCTCCGTATAAATGCTGGTTGCCGCCGCGGTTAAGCCGTTAATTTGCATTCGAGATATTTCGTTCCTGAAGGCGGGGAGCGATCCGGCACCCTGGGTGCACAAAGGTCACGACGATCGCAATAAAACATAGCGGGTATGTTGATAATGCGATATGAATCATACCGCGGACATTTTCACAGCTTTCATCTACAAGTCGACTGGTGCAATTATTTTCTACGTTATCTGTTTTGAAAGTCAATCGGATGCAGTTCTTGAGGGTCACTAAATGGCTACTTTATCACTGTTTTAGAGTAAAACCGGTAGACAAGCAAAGAAGCACATAAAGAAATTATAAAGTACTAAAAACGAGCGCCGTTGGAAGTGCGCTGCAACTTTGTCTAAATCGCTTTTAGGTCTATTTTCGATAGTCTGGAAATCAGGGTTTAGTCCGCCGGGCATCTGAGATATAAAACTTACAGCGTATTAACCATTTAGGTACTGGCGTTATTAGTTAAAAGCGGCTGTTATGGATACATTTATCTGTTAACATAAAAACATTTTTACCGAATGAATGGAGAAACATGACCAACTTTGCTGTAGAGACCGTCATTAAAAAACGCCATGACACTTGAAAATCTTAAATAGATTGGCAGTGAAACTTTTACTGACATTTCAATGACAAATAAATGTTCTGTCTACTCAAACACGTGTGCCTTAAAATGACAATAGAATTATTGATGTTCATGACTGTATCAGTTGGCCACTGACAGCGTTGGCACCGCAAGAAGACGACAGCGTCAGCACCAGTATTGGTCCTGCAGCGTATTCGAGCAAAATCAAGTCAACCGTGTGCGGTGAAAACTAACAATGTGCCCCAAATGCTTGTCAATTGATGATCTCTGCATTAACAAATAACAAAATGTATTCTTCGTTTATTTCTATCTGCTCATTACGGCTGTGTATTTCCACATTGGCTACATTGAAGCTGCAATAAATCTTCCATTCAGTTTGCTGCAAAAAGCAACAAAAGCGTCAGAGGCGCCGCTTTGCGGAAATAAAGTTTAATGGTGAACGGCTTTTAAAAGCAATGAAGCTATTGTAAAGCAGTGACAAGCTTAATATGTTATTGCCATAGAAGACGTTTATAAACGATGGGCCTGCCGTAAATCATGTGACATTCACATTTTATACATTGTTTTTGATGGCAATTCACCACAGCTGTTGCATTATTTTCTGTGAGCATAAATTCTGTTATTAATACTCGTAATTAAAACAATTGGCATAGCCTATTTGTCACCGAACCATTCTAAAATGTCGATCCGTCGAGGGTTAAATTCGTGTCACGTGAGGAATGGACAGAAGGGGGGCAGGCACACGGATGGAAACAGGAAATGCAGCTGTTGCGCTAATTGTTGGACGGTGACAGACGCCAATGATGTATGACCGACTGTGATGTCAAGAGCATCTCTAGATGGACGCTGTCAGCGCAGAAGGATTTGTCCCGCGCAGCAGCATCCGCAGCAGCAGCAGCACGACGGTCCTACAGCGCGACAGCGCGATTGATTGTACTCAACGCTAACGTGACTTTTGTTTCACGACGACACACGCCCCTCTCCCATTACCCTTTCCCCTCACCACCCGGTTCAGCATTGTCTTGTTCGCGTTGCTACCGACGCTGCTGCTGCTGCTGGTGCTGATGATAATGATGATGAAGATGATGATGTCGTTGATGTTGGTGATAACTTTTTCTTTCTTTCCCCGTTATCTGCGTCCGCCGGCTATACAGAGAAGACAACAGGCTCGCCCACAGACCAGCCCCGGCGCTGATGACCGCTAAATCACTCACTCCAGCAATCTCATCCGTCTTATTACATTCCATTAATTGCCAGGATCTGTCGACGGCTTAAGTGCTCGGCTTACTAAAATTATACTGCTCTAAATTAAAGCGTGCCGCCTTCCCGCAGCAGATTAGCTGAGAGCCAGATTAGTCTACAACGGATGGACGACAATATAAAACCAAAACAAAGACTTTAAAATCAAACGAAAATCCCAAGCAAATAATTTTAGGAACCACAAATATCTGTCCAGCACTGTTGGGTATTACTGCAATATGCCAACTGCATACACACAAGTGATTGTGTTAGTGGCGAGGCGTAGCGGTAACGCGTTGTGTCCGACCAACGAAGTTGCTTTACGCCGGGCCTGTTGAAATGTACACTTATCATAAGAACTGTTGAAACCAAGGTAACGGGTTTAATGACCCTGGCAGTAGCTGGCAGTCAGTGGTGGTTGCGCAACTGCCCGTCAAATTCTTACACTACAGGCTAGGTTAGTACTTGGATGGGCGACTGCCTGTGGTCTACATACCGAAATAGTTTACCTGCCCACATGCAGGTAAACTATCTCGGAATGTAACCAGCCGCCTAGGTCAACTCAGCCTTCAATCCCTCCGTGGTAGGTAAGTCGAGTACCGGCCTGTCTGGTGGGGTTGAGGTGAGGCGCGTTTAGTTTACGTGGGTCGGGTGGCAGTTAACACTGTGTGATCCCATATGGCAAATCACGCTCCGTAGGTCTAAGATGGGTTTTCTATGAAGAGCTATAGCATTTAACTATTTAGCCATCTAACTATCACGACAAGAATTGGTTACAAAATTTCGCGCGAAAATAAAAGCTCGTCCGACGTCCTAACGAGACAGCAATATATAGGCATATTACTTACGACTTTATAATCACGCGATTGTTGTGCCACCTAACCACCCTTTAGGCGTTTATCGTTGCGTTAAATATAACTATATCTCACAGCAATATTGTAGATTAATTCATTATAATATTTACGCTAAACAATTACAAATTTTATTAAACTTTATAACGAATTTCCTGCAGATCCAAAAAAATTTGCTAATGCATATCTGCATCTGCTGTTGCTATCAGTCTGTGCTTATTTGTTTGTCTGCTCGCCAAATTAGCTAAATTAAAAAAGTTTTTAAAAGATTATAATACAATGTGATAGACAAGTGACCGGTGGCCCTAGTGTTTAAATTTTAGTTGGTTTTGTGAGTTTTTAGCCGACTGTACTTACGTAACGGTCGAGTTTATGATACGAATTGTCGTTTGTTTGCCGTCGTCTGTCTGTCGTTGTCTGTCACGGATGTATTGTGGCTAAACGGTAGGTCGTAAAAAGCTTTTACACGGGAAATTAGTCCTGTGTCATAAACCTAGGCATGCAACATTTTAGCGATCTAGTGCAAGAGAAACATTTTCATATTCGAAGTTGAATGGACGAGGAAAGAGTAAAAATGTGCATTTTCAACGGAAAACTAGCCATATCTCGAAAACAGTAAACAATACGGCAAAGGTAATCAATAAGAAAAAGCGGCATACGCCCTGTCAAATTAGATAAAAATTATCGACCTTAGATTACCTTGAAAGTCACTGACAACCAGTACAGTTGGCTGTTCTAGCGACAACTGGGCTTTTTGTTGTTCATCAGATGACAGCATTAATCTGGGCCGAAGTTTGTCTTCTCTGAGCCCCACCAGTTCATCGTTTTTTTTTCTTTTTTGGTCTCTTTCGTTAGTATTTTATTAGTAGTAGTAAAATAGTGAAGTTGCAGTAGTTAAAAAGTATTTTCTGACTAAACAAAATAGTGATGGACAGGGCAGCAGTAATCTGTCAGGCAGTGCTATCCGTCAATCGAGTTTCAGCCGGTGGCATCACGAGTCGCATTCACTCGGGCCGTGTTAAAACAGCTCCGGCGACGCACCGAGCTCCAGAGACGATCGTATATTTCACAAAGCTCGTCCGTCCGTTCTTTGGTTCCTCTGGCATTACCGTTGGCTGGCTGACACGGTCGCAACTAACTGATGACGTGGCCTACGATGACTTACCGCATAAGACTATCATCCTAGGGCGGCGTGTCTCCGGTGCTCTGCGCGTTCAAGTCATGCATTATAAAGAAGAGAAGAGGGATAGCGTTATCACAGAGGTCCGTCGCGATACACAGCCTGCCCGTACTACAAGAGTCCAAGCGGCAATATCGCACGAGACCACCCCCGTGCACTGGATAGCCGCATTGTCCAGCCCGCCCAGCGTGCGACTTACTATATCTTTGTCGGATTAACTCGACTCGGGCTAGGGGGCGCGGATTATATTCAGAAGCTGCGAACAGGAAGGAAATTATGGACAAAACCGACAGCGACAATATAGTACTTGGAGACTTAAGCACTGCAGCAGTTAACTCATTACGCAAGTCTATACTAGCAGCAGCAGCAGCAGCAGCAGCATAAAACAATATACAATATACGCACAATATACACAGTGTACACAATAATAGATAAAAACAAGATGATGTTCAAACGAAAACTGAGTCTGTACAGTGCATTGCGAGCTTACAGTATATATCCGTATAAATAAAACCAGTCAGCTGTGTAGACTAGTGGTGAAAATTGAAAAGTTTAATTTTGATTTTACAGCAGCAATGTTATTGTTATCTTTCGCTATTACGCTTGTATTATAACTAAACAATTGACATTGTCAGTCACGTGACCATTCGACTGACGGTGGTCCATTGTGACCATGCGTCTATTTCGCACCGTTATGGAGATATGAAGCCTCAAACGTTGGACGCACGGACGCACGCACGGACGCTTAACAGATTTTATACTTTGTCCAATTCTATGCATTGCATTGGACAGGCAAAAACTTGTAGGTAGCCGCGGGTGTTTTCTTCCAACGAATGGTAATTTTTTTATCGTTACAAGAAATGTTTACGCCCGTAATGAATCGTATTCAGTGAACAAGCTGCTCACAAATCCAGGCAGTATATTTCGTAATTCCTGCCATTGCAATCATATCATAATTCAGCGCTAAATAACATTTTATAAGCCTATGTTGAATTACGACATCCCAGTAAGTGACAACTTGTGCGCAAATAACGAACACAAACACGTAATGGATGGGACGTCGTTTCTATTGATGTCATTTGCGCATCGATCAAACTGTCAAACCTACAATGTCCTGTAAAGATAGGAATGAAATTAAACTGTTTCGTAATAAAAAAAAATAACCGAGTTGGCTGAGTGTTGGCGTTCACTGTCGGGAATGTCAACAAATAAAATATGTTCAAAATTGTTTTTCAAAAAAAACCCTCAGCTGAACAGCTGACTTACATTACAATTATATAGTTTAAGTTTCAGATCATAAAAGAAGTGCTAACACTGAAAATTTTCGCCCACAAAATTCTTAGAATTTAAAATTCACAGCAACAACTAACTATTTATTGCTGCAAATCAGATGCTCGAAAATCTATAAATTAGCGTTTACGTCGATTTTGCATCATCCTGTTACTCACGTGTTTTACTGTTTAGCGTGGTCTATTGCGAGAAAAAACGCGTAATGTGCTTTAGTCCTAGAAATGATTTTAACGACTGCGAGATGATTAACATTTAAAAACTGCACAAATTTTCACGTCAAAACAATTATGTAACCTTATCACGTGCGGTGGTATAGTAAAAAAGTTGTCCGAATACTTCAGTTCATATTTTTAAATTCATGATTATATGGGTGAAATACATTCACAGTTTTCTGAGTACTTTCTTGGAATACTTCTTATGCATTATTAGAGGTTGGCTGATTGTCAGTGACTCATTATTGTATCTGCTGGTTTCAATCGTTCACAGTTGCATTCAATGCATTATAATAAAATGTCTTATTTTATCGTACCTTTCTACGCCTAAAGACTCACTGTGACTCAGTATGAATTACTCATTGCTGTAAACGACGAAACTACGACTTCTGCATTTCACAAGGTAATGTAGCAACAGTATTAAGGTGAAATGGGCAAAATTGCAGTTGTTTACGTCAAGTTTTATTATAATGTTGCATGTCAATAATTATTTAAATCGGCTAGTGTTATATGAAGTTATTCCAAAAAAATTAAAGTGGCACAATTTTTTGAGACACGGTGTAGTTAGTTACAAGTCGTGCGTCGATGTACATTACAGTACGTACCGTGTCCCGAGCGTTCACGTCGAACTTGGTGTCGCGAAGAAACTGTCGCAGTTTGTCGACGTTGCCTTCGCGCACCACCGAAAAGAACGCTTCGATGGTTTGACCGCCTGCCCCACACGTCGTCCCTGACGTCGTCGCTTTCGGCACTGTCGGTGATTTGGCGTCTGCGGAAGGTGGTGACAGAGTTCGTCGCGTGCTGTCGGCAGCACTGCGCGGTGTCGACCATCCTTTCAGTCCACGGAACTGTCCTGATCCACCACCAGCTGCTGCGTCCGTCCTGCGCTTTCCAGACG
>Ga0209367_1013341_pt1 | contig 10584 bp, 8 predicted proteins | sample WorMetLIZISLAND2_FD_187412 | JGI IMG/M metagenome (GOLD analysis project Ga0209367, IMG submission 187412) | Marine gutless worms symbiont microbial communities from Max Planck institute for Marine Microbiology, Germany - Olavius geniculatus... ...
TTATTTTTTTTTTTTTATTCTTTCATGTCGACAGCTTTATCGGGCTGTAGTTATGAATGAATTATTATGAAGCTGTTTTCACACGTGGTATGCTTCTCGTTGTAATTGTCATTTTCTGAAAGGTTGATACCTTAGTTATGTGAATGCTGTGGTCACCACAGGCCCAGTTGCTTACTTTGTTACAAAATTTGTATTCTTCTAAGAGCATTTCAAGACAAAAGATAAGATATCCTAAGATCTTTTTTGGTTATTTACAATTTGCAAATTATCCCGATGCACCGTAAGATTCTATCTTAAGATATATGTTGTGTTTTGTGAATTAGCTCATTGTCCTCACAGTAAGTGTGAAAAATGTGTTAGCGGATTATCTTAAGATGTTTTGCAGATCCAGCCCCATGTTCTGAAAATAATGGACCAACTGTAGAGATTGCATTTGGGCCCTCGAATAACAGCAGTTTAGATTTTGATAATGTGGTTGCTCGCTGATGCTAATAACCACTGTCAGATTATTTGTGTGCGTAGTTTTTGATAAGCATCATTGCCCCAGCTTGCACCGGCTGTTGATTCTTTCTACGAATTCATTAAAGATGCATTGTATTATCTGATATTTGTGCGTGTGTTTTTGCTTGTATTTTTATAATGCATATCAGTGCAATCTCTGATTTGGTAATAGCTCTTTATCTTTTTTGTGAACAGCTGAATGGTCTATCTTAACAGCACAGATATCCATCAACAGATCTACCTAGATTCCAGAATTTACTTTCGTTTAGTAACCACAAATCATTATTGCTCCGCAGATCCAGTAATTGGTTTTGTTTGTAACCGCACTGACCACATTAGTTAGTGACCACATTGTCTCTGGCACCGCAGGTCAGCTCCTGTCAAACATCATGCCAGAAATAGTCTTAAGGGTTGGTCTACAGTGTTTAGGCAGACCGCAACTGAAGCATCAACTTGTTCTGTAGTTATGAAATTTCAAACATGCAAAGCAGTCCAAGGCTTTTGAGCAGTTTGTAACAAGAAACCCAACTGTTGCTAGGGAAGGCCGACTGTACGCCAGAGTCCGAAGGCCAGCAAATGTGAATGAGGGGTCAGTTCAGCGCCCCTGTTCGGAAGGCAGAGGAGACTGAAGCGTCGGAAAGGGACGCATAGGACATTTGCAAATGTCAGAAGTAACCTCTCCGCTGATAGTTCTGGCTGTAATGTGCCATACCAATAATTTGGGGAGGGGGGTTAATTGGGACTCCCATTTTGGGAAAACTGGAATTAGTAGATAGTCGGCGTAGGGCATTGATGATAAGTAACAATAGGTTGTCATTGATAGTATCCATGTCACTAACTGAGTCCACAGTTCGGTATGCAAATATTCGGGGTGCAGACAGTACCCCCGTTTGGGGGGGGGGAATATGGAGGTAGGTCGTCCGACTTGTAGACGTCAGAGAACCCTAATTACCTGTTGAGACAGTTATGATAAGACACACCGTTTAATCACAATACATATGGTGTCACCGTCGGTTTGATGAGATCGATCGTTTCACAAGGCTTAATAGAACTATAAGTTTGTGTATCTATAATTTTTATTCAACTTTCTAGTACGTTTCGACAAATACATATTTGTACAATAAAATGAATAATAGCTTTTTAAGATTACTTAAGATCGTTGATTTTCATACCAATCAAACGCGAATCGAGTAGTTTAATGTATCGATAACTGATATGATTATTTTATTTCCGATTGCCCATCGCCAATTGTCGGCGACGTATTTCTGTTTCCGAGGTGTAAGATTATTGTTATAATTTTGTTTATATGCGTTACCAAGTAGATTAATTCATTTAAATTTCGATAATATGTCAGCAAAGTAGATTAGATGATGTTGGTACTCAGTATTGCGTTTTCCTGCAAGCTGTACAAAGATTTTTAGACGTTACCCGTACTAGCCACCCTCTGACCGATTCTGACGTCTTCACTTGAATTATGGTTTTTTCGCCCCTTTGCAGGTTAGCCCCCTGGCCTGTTCGCCCCCTAGCTTTTAACGTGAACGGCCGTTCAACTGGGAGCATTGTCGACGGCTAATCGACTTTGATTGATAGGTGGTGGACAACAGAAAGATACTGAACAGTGGTTATTTTAAAATTTATATAGACTTCATAAGCCCTTACTACTTTATTCAAAAATTGCAACACATCGCTAATATACCACAAGGCAGCCATTTTCTGCTTACATTTTTGATAACACTTGTGCAAATAAGATCGACTTAACCCTAACCTCAAACCGGACCCTAAACCTATCCCCTAACGCTAACCCTATCCATAACCCCAAGCCTGGCCCTAAGCCTAACCCAAAGCGTTGACACAAAAAAATGTGAAAACAACTAAGAAACATCATTGTGAGTCTGCTGAGGTATGTTATATTGCTTAAATTAGGGTATTCTACTTTGGACCGGCACCTCTTATTTGTTCATGATGTTTTTTGCGTGAACGTTTTGGGTTAGGTTTAGGGTCAGGCTTGGGGTTAGGGTTAAGTCGATCTTGTTTATTTGCACAACCGTTGTTGAAAATTTAAACAGAAAATGGCTGTCCTGTGGTATATTAGCATTGTGTTGCAATTATATATCGAAGTACTGAAGGTTTATGAAGTCGATAAGCTTCAAAATAACTGCATGGTTCTCCATTGAAACATCAAAACTGAATGTAAAGATTCATTATGAGTTTGCTGGGGTACATCATAATGCTTGAATCAGGGTATCTTGTTTTGGACCGGTGCTCAAATTTTCAAATTTTGTTAACCCTTTCGCTGCTCATAACAAGATATCATTGCGGTACTGTAACTAAAGGAGTGCTCGTGTTTTTGTTCTTTAATACACGTGACAGGCACATAATTGAGCAGAATATATTGCATCTGGTTGTTTGTGTTTGCGTGTAGTGAACGTGGAATAAACGACCCAACGTCATGAGTGCGGAGGTGAAGCAGTTTCTGTATGCCTGGTGCGGCAAGCAGAAGACTGCTCCAAATTATGAGATACGTGCCACCGGCTCCAAAATTCGACAGAGATTTATGTGCGAGGTTGTTGTGTGCTGGTTTGTTAAGGCTTTGGAGAGAAAGTCGAATATAGAGAGATAATTATTCTGCACTGCTGTGGAAATGGTGATGACAGAGGGATGTGATTTTAGTGCAAATGCTGACCTGAGCACTCAGTGCGTGCTCAATTCAGTTCAGTAACAGTATTTTTATACATACAAAGTGTTATAACAGAAGTTATGATGGCTGTGTCTTTGGTGGGAATTGGTGTAATTTCATGTGTCCCGTGCTTTTCACATTTCTTTAGTTTGTTGGAACTGCAAGATTATCGAGGAAGATTTTTTGGACATTTATGTTGATGTTTGGTATGAGTTTCAGCTGATGGTAATGGGGGAATTGTGGTTGCCTGATATCTTTGGAATTTTGGAAACCGACACCTCAGAATTTCGCTGATTAGCTAGGCCATTTTCTAGCATTGCTGATAGTTGTGATAACTAGATGGTCAAGCTTTGCTCAAGTCTAAGTACTGTCTGCAGGCCATGCCTGTGCAATATTTCATGTATCCAGGAAGGGGGGGATTGTGTCTTGGAGGATTACGTTTCCGGGAATGATTTTGTCTGTTTTACACCTGTCCAGAGAATTGTGTTTAGGGGGTTATGTCCAAGAGGATTATGTCTGGGAGGATTTTGCCAAATGTAAACTTCCCTGAAAATTGCAGGCAATTTCATCTATAACTTTCTTTGCAGTTTTGCTGCCAAACATTTTTAGCTTTGTCTGTGGTGAAAAATCTGAAAATCTGGTCCATGACCTTGACTTTCATTGATCTGAGTTCAGCCAGTGGCTCATGAGTTGTCTTAGTAACAGAAAAATAGAGAAACCATAAGAACAAAACTATTGTAACGTGCTGAAAACAATGCTGTCGTCTAAGTTACTGTGGACAGTAATTCCGTTAATAGTATCTTATACGGTGTTTTAATGACCGCGTGCAGTGTAGGATTCCAGGCTTTGACTACGTCGCCGCTGGGAACTCTACAAACAAGAAGGATGCCCAGACGAACGCAGCCAAAGATATGGTTCAGTACCTCGTGCGTTCCAGTCGTCTGTCTGCTAGTGAAGTTCCTGAATTTATCGCTGTATGTAACACTGTTTACATACTAAATGCGGCAAATGCACATTAGCGGTGGCAGACTTGAGACCATCAATAACAAACGACCGCAAAGGACAGACAAAATTTATTTTAAAAAACAACAAAGAATGATAATTTTGGGGCAACTGTATAAAATCTAAAGACGTCTAACTAAAAACACCTTTCATCTACCACCTGTCAGCCTGTCCCATGTGCCATGTGGTCTTGTAACACCAAAAACAAAAAGGCATAGAAAAACTGTTGTGAAATTTCCGTATTGCAGTCATAAAATATGTCAGCGCTGGCCCCTGAGCCGACATGGTTCAGTACAGTTCGGTTTAATCACTCTATAGTATGTGCTTTTACATTTCATGATTGCAGTGAATGATATTGCTTTAGTGAGTAAGTGTTGGATCTGTGTGCAGTAACGTAGGCGGTAGGCGTGGTGTAGTGGTAACGCGTCTGATCCGATCAGCGATGTTACTGTACGCCGGGCCCGGTTAATACTGCGATGGGCGACTGCCTGTGGGCAGGTAAACCATCTCGGGATGTAACCAACCGCCTAGGTCAACTCAGCCTTCCATCCCTCCGGGGTAGGTAAATCGAGTACCAGCTTATCTGGCTGGGGTTAAGGTGGGGCGCATTCACCTCTGACGGGTGGCAGATAACACTGTGTGATCCCATATGACAAGTAACGCTCCCTGTAGCTCTGTGAAAGATTTGCTTTTTAAGAGCTATATTCTGACCTTTACCTTTACCTTTAGATGCACCCTGGCTAATAAGTAGGTCACAGAGAAAGCTTTTCACACAAGTAATAATGCGTGTGAAACTTGGGCATGCAAAATTTCAGTGATCTACTCTAACGGGAACATTTTCAAATTGGGGGTTACATGAAAAGGGGTAGGAAAATGTGCATTTTCAACGGAAACATATCTTGGAAACGATGAGAGATACGACCTAGGTTACTATTAATCACTAACAGAAAGTGGCATACGCCCTGTCAGATTAGATGGAAATCATTGACCTTGGATGATCTTGAAAGTCACTGACGACCAGTACAGTCGGCTATCCTAGTGACAGCTGGGATTCTTGTTATATAATGTGAACAGGCGTTCAATAATGAATAAAGAATAAAAAAACTAAAGTAACACATTCACCTATGACATGGAAAAAAACAGAATACAATGTGCGAAGCAAACTGCACATCACTACATAACTTGAGATCAGAGCAAAGCCAGTTATGTGAGAGAAAATATATCTAATAGTCATATTTAGTTTATATGTAGTTCAATAATCAACGTGTAATCACTCACTGGATTTATAATTACAATTATTCTGCAGTTTGCAACGTATGCTCTGTAATAAGACTAGAAAAAAAGCCAGCCCAATGTCGACATATTTTGCAGCAGTCCTCCTAGAACTGCACCACCCTAACTCTAACCCAAACAACCCTAACCCTAACACCGACTCATCTTTAAAACTAAAAATTGGCACATTCATTGATTCTGCCCAGGGAAACGTTCACATCAATTCTGCTTTTCTACTGTTTTCAAGCTTGGAGCCCGTAAAGAGACAGGCAGATGGAAAAAGGTGTAAAGCCATAATGCTGCCTATTAAAACGCACAATAATATTACAGAAAATGTGCCTAGACAACAGCTGCTGGAAGCATGATGGGGCGTGACATCAAGACCTGATATACTTTCTGAGAGTAGCATCAGTCATTGCGCGCAACTCATCAACATGCAAGCTCAAAGTGTCCTCGAGTAACCGGATGCACTCATCCTGACCGTCAGTGTACGTTCCGCTGTCTGTCTGATCATCTTGCAACTGCTCACAACAACAAAAACACTACAATCACTTGCAGTTATTCTAAATGAAGCTGCAATCACACAAATCTGCTCATTAGCTAACCAGTGCAAAATCATAGAAGCAAACTAGAAAAAGTTAATTTGCTTACGTTACATGAAACATGCCATTTGTCTTCACACACAGGCCTGAACTGCTTTTATCACAGTGCGCACTGCAGACAATCTGTATACGTGCAAAAGTTTCAAATGCATCCACTCCACACAGAGTTTCAATAATAAGGCACCCTTTTCCTTTCTTGCATAACTCCACCAAATGACCACAAATCTGCACAAAATTTTTACCAGCTGTAGCTGAAGCAATGCTAATTCAAAATATTGGAACAAAATGAAGCTGTTGATTAAACATTCTTTGCTAGTCGTGACGTAACGGTGACGTCATAATATGTGTTGTGACAACAAGGCAGCTTGTCTCAACCGGTGGTGTCAGTTGCTGCAATGCTACCCTGATTCGATGGTAAACTTCATGTAGTTCGCTGATGACAAAGCACAAAGTACAAAGTTTTACCATTTCAGCCCCAAGGACCAAGGTACTCTCAAAACAATCGCATTCATGCGCCTGCAGAAATAGTTTGACTTACACATTCCAGCAAGACAGTGCACTGGCAAACAGAGATAACGAGATAGTTGAGTTTCTGGCTCGCGAGACACCGGACTTCATACCTTCCCAAGTTGCTTAGGGCTGACACGGTGAACAGTTATTCATCAAAACCAAAGAATTCACCAGCATTTCATCGAAGCAGTGTATAGCATCACAACAACTGACAGCAGTGCTGAAAAATGATAAATGTCACTCACACATTCATTTGACAAAGAATGCCTTCGCGATTGGTTGGGACTGTGCACAATGTCATCAACGCCATTCGCAAAATTCGTCAGTGCCTCATTCGCTCGACCCAACTCTGTGTTCACAAAACCAGTAATGCTAAAGGTTACATACACGATGTGTACAGTTCTTCGCAGGAACCCACCTCGGAAACCAATCAACAGGGTGTCGCATAAAAAGCGTAACATACACATTTCACATGAATCAAGAAATCAGACAGTTTTGGAAATAACCAGCCTCGATCATTGCAGTGGAGCATGTCGAACACATGAAAACAGTGTTCAACATAACCACCCTTCAATGCAATGATCAAGACTGATCATTTCTGAAACTTGGTTCTCGGTTCACACGACACATGCACGTTCCACTTTTACGCACCCACCACCCAGTATTTATAACTCACTATAGTGAATTACACAGTGTGACACAGTGGGGGTAATCTTTGGGGTATCAGAGTTTGTGTCTGCATACTTTTTCAGAAAAACCCATCTCAGAAGCTGCCAAGTGTCATCTGCCACACAGGATCACATCGTGTTACTTTCCGACGGACACAGGTAATCCCAGCCACACAGGCTGGTATTCAATTTAACTACCCCAGAGGGATGGAAGACTGAGCTGACCTGGGTGGTTCATTATATATTCCAAGATAGTTTGGACGCCCACAAAGAGTCACTCATTCAAGTAATAACAGGGCCCAGTATAGAGGTAACAGAAACAACATGTTAACAGGCCATCTTACATTAATGACAGCAATGAATAAAAAAAGCTAGACAGAAAGCACTAATATGAGTATAGCCTCTGTATTATCTGACACTCACTTCGAAGTGTTCGATCCTTGGTAATGACCTCTGCCTGCAATCTAGTGACACATCTTTCTAGCTCCCGTCTTCTGCTGTCACTGGCTTCGGCTGACAAAAGCCGATCTTCCAGCGCAGCAACTGACTCCTTCAGCCTGCAGTTCTGTTGCTACACATCACAGCCATCACTGTCATCATCATCATCATCAGCAGCAGCAGCAGCAACAGCAACAGCCACAGCAGCATCATTGATAAGGAATATGCAGAATACCAATTACAATACTTAAGAACACGAGTCCATTACAAATAGCACAATAATGTTAAAACTTAGCCAAGAATCTGTGCTATCTAAATAAAAAGATATGGTGACCAATTTAAACAGCTACAGCAATAATAATAACAACATGTGCAACTCGGTGGTTATGAAAATAAGCTCATGTAGACCAAGTAGATTTGACTCCCACTTTGTAGATAAAGAAAAGAAAGGAGTCTAGACAAAACGCTCAACTCAATGATGGGAAAGCCTAAGCCACCAGACAACATGAAATTAAAAAGCACTCCTTTATCACTCAAAACATAGTACACAATGAGCATCAAAAGTGTGAAATGTAGTTGCGTGATAATGTTACCCTGAGAGCATCAGTTGCCTGATCGTATGCATCTTGCAGTTCTTGCAGTTGCAATGGCACTCCGCAACGTCGCAGATGTCGGTTCTCTATCTGTGCTGCCCGCAGCTGAACATTTGCTACCTAAACAAATAACATAACCTGACAGACTGCAATTATTATATTACAGTTTCCAAAATTTTTACCCAGTTTTGAAAAAGTACATCATTTAACAGTTAGTCTTACTTCACATATGTTACAGACTGTACATGTCAACTTTCATAACATTACATCAATAAAATTGTACACAAAAATCCTCACTAAATAATATAATTAAAAACAGCAAAGGATAGTAAACAAGTCATAATTGTGTAGGTTTTTAATGTGTACACTACAGTACAGATAAGTATGGTGGCGGTTTGGTGCTTTATTTAATATAATACAATGATCTTGATCAATAAAGTTTCTGACACTAGGACCAGGTAGTACTTGAATTGGTGATTCTCGGCAGACAACCAAACTATTTCACTATAAAACCAACCTCCCAAGTCAATTCAGCCTTCCATCCTTCCAGGATGGTTACAAGTATGGGTTTGCCCAGCAAAAGTTACAACAAAACATGTTCATCTGTGTCAGTTGGCAAGTGATCCTATATGGCAGGTGATGTTCTGTAGCTCTGAGATGAATACCCACAAAAATCCATGTGACATTTTTTGACAGCTGCAGAACGCACAACTTGCTACACAAAGCACTACTAAATGCATTTATTGTGCAACAGAATAACACAATAAAAAAGCTAGAAAGCAATACAGTGCAATGGCAGCCGGATGTGTAGATTCTTAGTGAGCACAAACTCTGTTTCAAATTTTGAGCCATAAGTAAACCAAAGTTCATAAAATTAAGTCCTCGTATAAGAGAGCAAAAGACAGTAATTAGCAGTGCTCTTTCTGATTATCTATACCTTGTTCCATTCCGGAAAAATCCACAATCAAAGACTAAAGTTGTTCAAAACTGCACCAAATTTTGGATGTTTTTCTCTAAAAATTATCAAAAAATACCCAAACTTTGTGACTTAAATCTTAAAATTACACCCATTTCCAATCACGTGTCAAAGTTTCGTGGTGACTGGCTGAAAGACCTTGCAAATTAAGATGGTGAAAAGAAGAATAAAAAATCAGCAGTAGCAAAACAAAGTGGCCCGCACCTACCTACAACTAGTAAGGGAAGCCATAAATATATCACGGACTGCAACGCTAACCTGTAGTTCAGCATTCAAGCTGTCTAGTTGACATGAGTGTTGACCAACGAGTTTCTCGAGTTCGGTGACTTTAACGCACTGAGCAGAGACAGCCGCATTGGCACGGTCAAGTTCACTAACAAGTTCTGAGTTACGACATTGACATTGTACCAGCTGTGCTTCAACTGACTCCAGGCCACTGTTCGGTGCCTGCCGCAATGAACACAGATATGCACTAGGGATGTGCGGAATCCATTGAAAATTTTGGTTTTTAAAAACCGAACCAATCCAAAGTTGAATTCTGAAAACTGAGAACTCGATTCCACGGTTCGATTTTTGAGAAACCAAACCACCAATTTTTAGATGGTTTTTGCACTTTTTATATCAGTCAAAGCAGCTTTCTTTAGGCTTGGTTTCAAAACACTGACTAACAATTTGACCTCTAGATTATCTTTAACCTGGACATAAATCAATCGGCGCTAAGAGAAGATCGAAGACTGGCAGAGATATGAATGATGTGTGATAATTCTGTAATGTAAGTAACTAACCACTGAGCTGCTGGCTGGTTTCATCTGACCGCATGCACTGTTCTCAGCTATGAGCTGTACAAAACCAATCCAAATGCACACACTTGTTGAAAGTACAGACAACACAATGTTACTCCAAGTTCTTAGCAAAATCTCCAAATGCATCTAATCCGTGAGCACTGAGCAAAATTTCATTTCTGAGATGAAATATACCAAGGAACAACCACAAACGTCCAGAGCAGACATAGATAGAGAAAAAAAATTAAAAAGATTTTAAAAGATTTAAACTTATGCATAATAATCAAACTTGATTCTTCCAACTAGCCACTGATTCTTTCACTGACAAATATTTATAAACATCATGCATGAGAATACAGGCAAGATGCAGTATATCACACAGAACTGTGATACTGTTGGATGGTAGGCGTGGTGTAGTGGTAACGCGTCTGATCCGATCAGCGAAGTTACTGTACGCCGGGCCCGGTTAATACTGCGATGGGTGACTGCCTGTGGGCAGGTAAACCATCTCGGGATGTAACCAACCGCCTAGGTCAACTCAGCCTTCCATCCCTCCGGGGTAG
>Ga0209367_1013347_pt1 | contig 10582 bp, 6 predicted proteins | sample WorMetLIZISLAND2_FD_187412 | JGI IMG/M metagenome (GOLD analysis project Ga0209367, IMG submission 187412) | Marine gutless worms symbiont microbial communities from Max Planck institute for Marine Microbiology, Germany - Olavius geniculatus... ...
TCAAAATGGCCAAAAATTTAACTGGCCAACATCGGGCAGTTAGCTAACCGTCGATCGTAGTTATCGTATTTAACGCAACTTTTGTACCATTTTGCAAGCAGTTAATTGAAGAATGTGATACTATAAAACGATTTTACCGTATATAGCATTGTCTTCAAAACGCACGAGGAGACGTTTGCTGCTACAAATTTTACTACAAAATCCATTGATGAATGGACAAAATGGCTGTCCGCATATTGCTTGGCTGGCTCGTGCGCTGGCTGAGGAGCGCTTGCGCTCATTAATATTCATGATGCCTGCCTGCGCTAGGCCACGGCCTAATGGCTAGGCGGAAGTGATAAGTGTCGTGTGCATCGTTGCTAAGCAACTATAGTTTATCGCTCAGTTAGCTGACAGCCAGTCAGATTTTGTTCAGAAACGTGCACAAACTTAACTAGCGAGTTACAGTTAACAGACGGTTTGCTAACTGATCAGTTAACTAAAAGATCCAGAAACCGGCCCTTAGTGATTTCATCACTAGTGGAGTAATGATACGGCTCTACCCTGTAAAAAGGGAAAGAAAAACCGGGCAGGCTGTGGTGCAGCTGCCCAGACACAGGCTTCAGTAGTCGGGAGTCCAGTGCCCCGAAATGTTGCTAAAATGGTTTTATCATACATGGCAAGCTACACTTTTCTATTTGCATTTTTCTGTTAGGTATGTAGTGTACTTCATATCATAATGTACCTTTGCATTTTCGGCAAAATAAAATTAAATTCAGGGCCTACTTTTTAAGTCCATTTTCCCAAAATTATTTGGCTTTCAAACATAAATAATAAATACTCCAGATTTAATACTCCCGATTTATGTCTTTCGTTATAAAAGTCATCGAACGTCACCTTTTAGAGTGACTTTAGTTTAGTTAGATCTGACTTTAGTTGGTAATCGCTAACATAGTCTAAAGCCTTCTTCATTTGGTGTTATTTGTCGTATTAGGCCTACTTGCCCAATGTTTACTGATTAGCGTAGCAGCCGAAAAGGTTTCTGTTAGCCTATGGCTTAGCTAATGGTAGGCCTATCAAGGAAGCAAATATATGACCCTGTGCCGATTGACTTTTACATTAGTTAGGCTTACATTATACGCTTAGGCCTATCTGTTGTTTTACGGTGCACATTTTGGGCACTTCAGCCAACTCGACAACCATTGGGTAAGTGAGCCTAATACAACAAATAACATCAAATGAAAAAGGCTTTAGACTATGTTAGTGATTACCAACTAAAGTCAGCTTGTAAGGATGCCATATGCATAGCCCCATCTAAGGCTACAAAAATGATTTTTGCTGTTTTAGAGGACGGATATCATCCTTACACACAGTTGTAAACTGGTAAGTTTTCTTACATATATCTTTGCTGTTTTATTGCCAAAAGTCGGGGAATGAGCCTGGCGGATGTAAAAAGTGCTATAGCAGGATCTGTATCTTTGCACTTTACCTTTTTAAGGCAGAGCAGTATACCTCCAGTCGGGTACAGAAGGTTGGATGTGTCTACTACTGCTGCTGCTCCTACTATGCTGCTGCTCGTTATAACTGAAAATCTGGGTTGCGTGTGGTAGAGTTCAACTGACGTCATCTAATTGCCAAACCCTCAACTCACACCTCCGTCAGATGCAAGGATCTTGGTGATATTAGTTGTACAGGCCGAAATGTACCCCATTTTGTCTTAAATTTTGTGGCCATGGCAACAAAGGTCGGTCAGAGGAAAATTCAATTAGCAGCATTTGACGGCCCATTTCCGAAAACTCCCCTACAGATGCAAAAAATCTCGCAGATATCTTTTACACAAGCCGAGTTATAGTCAATTTTGTCCCGAATTTCGTTGTCATGGCGATGGGGGTCAGTCGGGGGAAAATGCGACTGGCAGCATTCGATGGCCCATCCCGAAAACCCCCCTATAGGCGCAATGCAAGCCGAGTTATAGCCAGTTTTGTCCCAAATTTCGTTGCCATGGCAACGGAGAATGGCAATAGGGGTCGGTCGGAGAAAAATGCAATTGGCAGCATTCGATAGCCCATCCCCAAAACCCCCCTATAGGCGCAAAAATCTTGCAAAAATCTCTTACTCAAGCCAAGTTATAACCAATTTTGTCCCAAATTTCGTTGCCATGGCAACGGGGGGTCAATCGGGAGTAAATATAAATGTCAGCATTAATTAGGCCGTCCCTGAAAACCATATCCTAGAACCAAAAATTACGACTCTTATCTTGCACACAACCGAAGTTATGACAGTTTAAATAATTTTTAAATTTTCCCCATAGGCGCCAATGTAATTTTTTTGAATTTTTCGAATAAATAAGTGAATAATAAAATTTTTATTCTATAACAATAAAAAGGCACTTCCTTGCACAGAACCACGTCATTTAACGTATTAAGCGTAAAAATCGGTCTAATGGACTCGCCTCTAAGCGAGTTCAAGTACCGAAAAAAGTGTAGTAAATTTCGAACAGGAGGGGTGTATATTTCACCTATATGGGGAGCAAAAACCCCTGGGCGGATTGAGCCCAAATTTTTTTTGGTGGTAGGCGTCCACGACGTAATCACGACTTCAAATTTGGTGACAATCAGTTCAGGGGTTTTGGGTTGGCTGAGGGTCAAAGTTTGCCTTTTCCCGTGGACTTTGAAGGTCGTCCTTACAACACTCACACTATCGTGTGAGATGTGATCAGTTACAGAAAGTCCCATAACTCCCTTCAATTGACACCAAAATCAGAACCTTGAACAACCTTGAATAAAAGGTTTATTAGTGTTTTTTGCATTTTAGGCTGCAGAGAACATTTAAAGAGTGAATTGCGCCAAAATGGCTAGAAATAAACAAAGCAACATGCATCTAAAATTGTCAGCATTAAACGTAAATTTCAGCAGTTAAGTTTCAAATTTTTGACCCCCAATGTTTAGGGAGCCTCAATCGCTTTTACCTTGGGTATCACACACTTAAGCTTAAACGACTCCAAATATGGAATCGACTTCCATGTGATTTAATAAAGACCATAATCTCCTTCATCATTTAGGAACTTATGAAAGAACTACTCAGTATATACAGGTTGCAACAAAAAAGTAATCCCCTGTTGTATTTTGCAGAACTTTAAGCACTGACTTAAAAATTTTCTGATGGAAACTTGCAATTTCTAGCAAGATTTACCTATGAGCAAGCGAGAAAACAGCTCGCGAGTCGCTTACGGGTCTAATTACAGCCATAAACACAATCATTACATGACACTAAACAATTCTAAAAAATACGAGTAATATCATATGTTGTTAACTACACTCTCGAATGTAAAAAATACTAACATTATCAAAGTGCCATCATATTCTTTTTATGCATGTTCGCAAAAACGAACAACAACAAGAAATATTGCAAGTGTTACCGGAGTAAAAAAAGACGGCAAAGTGACAGAATTGAAAACTTTCTTGAGAGTGCTAACACATCCGAGGTCAGCCTCAGCTTGTTCTACAAGATGCTCCATCTCTGCAATGTTCTTCTTCACAGTCAGCATGAGTCCCTGCACGTCACAAACAACAGCACTAATGCTACGACTTCCTTCCATTTCTGTTTAGCTAGCATAATTTTACACAGTTATGCCAAACTCAGACTGGTAAATAGACCAAGCCATATGTAAGAACAAATTCGAAGATTGCCGAGCCTGCTGCGTGAAACAGTCTGCCTGCCGATATGCACAATATAAATCTCTTACTTGGACCAACTGCCTGCATCATCTACACGATCAAAATAATAGCAGTCTCTTCAAGTGTAACATCAAATTTAAATAAAGCCAGGTTACAATAAATCATGATAAGTCTATAGTAAGAATAAGGTGCCGGTACGGGATAAATCATTTTTGACAGGTGTGAGTCACCTTAGCCCTGTCAGTAGACCCCGGAGCCGAATTTTTTAGGGCCAATCTCCGGCTGACACATTTTTTCGGCTGAGATCTGGCTAGACGATTTTTTTCCAGCTGAGATTTGGCTGACAAAATTTTCGGCTGAAAATACGGCTGATTCTGTCTTTTACCAGTGGCTGATTCAGAGAGGAGTCAGCCGCCCCCTTCCCCCTATTAATTAGATGCATCTTAAAACACGTATAAATTTGGCACAAAAATGCATTATTTGTGCATAAAATTTTGGCAAATTTTCTGGGGAGAAGCTGTGAACCATCCCCAGACTCCACCCCCTACCCTTATGCCCCCTATTCCAAAATTCTAGATCCGCCACTGACTTACTCATGGCCAGGGCTGGAAAAAACCTAAGTTTGTTTGAAGAAAACTTTAAGATACTAGGTTTTTAAGGTTTTAAAAGGTTTTCCTTGGTTTAGTGTCCAATTGAATATCGTGTACAAAACTATGACCTTGGAAACATCTTATATGCCCTGTCCATCACATCATCACATTGTTTTCTATAAATTATAGCAAGATGAACTAATCCTGTCATGGACTCATAACTCAAAAATCATGCATAAAATATGATTTTAAAAAAGTTTTTAAAAACCTAAAAATCTAGCTATTTTCAACTAATTTTCCAGCCCTGGCCATGGCTGCTTTACTCCACATCTTCATCTATTTTATAACTCGGCTACATGAGTAAAATAAAAAAAAACAAACAACAGTCACATGGATTCAGCATTTCAGTTTGTTCTAACCACGAAAACTAGACTGTAACTGGACTTCATGACAAACTATTCGTACCATCAATGTCATTCATAGCCTACCATGTTTTCATGCCCAAAACTGAACTGCTGTTGTTTGAAGGAACAAAAAATTACACTTAAACTGCATCACAGCTTTAACTTCTCAGTTACCAACGTAATAAATGTGATATTAGGGTTACATGCATATGTGATCCAATGGGGAATTCAAACTTTTGGAAATTCTAATACAATTAATCAAGTTGTGTAACCCTCCAAGCTGCTGTATGCTGCCAGCAAACTCATAAAAGTATAGAACGTATGTCCTTCTTGAAAACGTTCAGAGCCACGATGAGCCTGCTGTTGGCTCACAAGTGTCAGGCTCACATCACACTGCACGTCTGGTGGAGCTGCAGCGTTGTCTGTGACTAAGTTGAAATTGTCATGCAAAAATATGGTTTTCTTCATTTTATGCAGCTTCAGTGAACTTCTTCTGCTGTTTAAATCTAATCCTGTAACTGAGAATAGAGATTCAACACGTACCGATGTCTGCGAAATGTAATTTTTAATACCTAGAGTTGTGTCAACTGGTGAAAATCCAATTCACTAATTCACTAATGGCTAATTCACTAAGTATGTACGTCATATAAACGTTTCCGGGTATATCTTATGCAGTTTGGCTAAATGCACAAAGAAATGAAACCCCAAAACCGATTAATTTTTCGGCAACTGAGGCGACACCTGCTGAATTGAGCCTTAAAAAATTCAGCCGAGCCGAACTGCAGGTGTCAGTTCGGCTCGGCTGAATTTTTTAAGACTCAAAATTCGGCAGCGGCGGCCAAATTCGACCGCTCCAGGGTTTATCTGTCAGGCAAGACAGAGGTTAAAGGTCAAAAATCATTTCCGGCTGTCAGCAGGCAAGCCACCTGCAGGGGCAGTGACCCCACTGTGTGGAGTGACGAGCTGTCAGTGGAGGCCAAGGGTCACTTCCGGTCAGAACGTTGGCGAAACATAACCATTTGCACGTGTGTATGAGTCAGCGTGTCTGTAAGTACAAGAAATTTGAGCTAATGCTCATGTAACACGCGAAAGCCTATAGCAGTTCCAGTTCAGTAGTTTAGCAAAAAATTGGTGTGTTCATGCTAAGTTAATATACAAATACCAAATTCTATATCTGGATCGCATAACGATAATTCCTTGGCACCATCTTGTGAATGACTTGTATAGCAGCCCAAAATCGCCAAAAAAATCCATAAAACCCCCTATTTTGGCATTCAAAATCATTCAAGGTCATTGAATTCGACGCCAATCAAGAGCCAGTGTACAACTTCCTATTAGTGATTAATAGTAACCTAGGCCCTATCTTGCACTGTTACTGAGATTATCCATGCTATAGTAAAATTAATGGGTACCAGCTTACTGGTAGCCTATTGGTTAGCAGAGGTTTCCCGTGGTGTTGGCGTGAAGCGCTTTTGACCAGAAGCCCTTCCTTTCACACGACCAAATTACCAAAGAAATCAATATTCTGCAGAGTTGTTCTCAGAAAAACTACAAACATTTTTAGTACAAATTAAAGTGACCTCAAGTCGATCAATTCTACTGAAATGTTTCTGCATCTCTTGACTCCTCGTCTGAATGCTGGACAGAGTGCTGTTCAGAGTGAAGTTGACATCACTGCGAATCTAAAGATGAACATATATAAATAGTTCTGAATACTTCATCAGACAGTTTGTCAACGTTTTTCACTGGCCTAGCATGCTTACTGTTACACTGACACAATTCGTAGAACACCAAGGTGGCCCCAAACAAAAAGTTGTGCATAAAGGCATACAAGAATATCAGAATTTAGAACAAAGATGAGCATTAACCACATAAAATTAAATATTAAAAAAAATAGAATTAGCACATATATATGTCACACGTTTTACCACTAGAAAATGTTTATGTTTATAGAAGACATAGAATTTTCTCTGCAAATTTTCATATACACAGTACCAGCACAAAATTTCTATAATATCAGCAATGACACTGTGTTAACAATAACAACAACTATCAAATTTCTATACCATAGTACAGCTGTCACTTGAGACGTGCTGAAATACATACACTATCTGTGACTTCCACTGTGTATTTTAAAATTAGTTAAAACAAGCAATATCAGTGTCTAAGAATATAGAATATAAATTTTGCCTCTTGATGCAGCAAAGTATGATATACCATAACACAAAATATTCGAAACACGGCTTAGTTTCTGCATCAAGTCAAACATAAAGCTTACAAAGAAAAAAACTGCAGTGTGAACCAAACAGCTGAAACACACGACAAGCTAAAAAAATAGAGCAAAGTCCAATGTGAATCCACGCAATTGAGGGAAAAATTTAGGCCCTTGAAATTCCAGTTGTAGCAAAGTCATGTGACTCAAACTCAACTGCATTAGCATACGCAAAATTCGCAGTGTCAAATTAAGGTTAGCCAACTAACTGTTGTTGTTAGTGGACCAAAGTTCACAATTTTTTGGTTTCAATGGCAAATGGATCATAGCTAACGTTGTTTACTGCTTGTCGACACCTCTGTCTGTTCCAGAGATTTCACAGTCAAAGTCGAACATTGTCCTAAATTGCACAGAATTTCGGACATTTATCGCTAATCCAAATATTAAGGGGGAGGGCCCCCTAAAAGTTGTACCTGCATTATCACCCATACCTAGCAGCACGTCACGTGGCAAAGTTTCGTTAAGCTACACCTTTTGGCTCCACAATTACAGTGGCTAATTTGCCGAATTTTAAGCCAATTGTGACCCCTTATTAGTCTGCCCGGAAATGATAGTTTCGCACCAAAGTTATATTTTGCTGGCATTCTTTTTTTCCTGCCATGAGATCTCCGAGCTCCGTTGGCTGATTGCCACAAAATTTTGCACTGTGATCGTCAGTGTGTTCAGTTTTAAAATAAGGGTCAAAAATTTTAGGAACCAAAAACATGCAAAATTTGGCCCCATTTGAACCACTTCAATGTTTGACAGCAAATATCTCCAGAATGAATGAAGTTAGTCAAAATTGAACAAGCACATCATCGACCGCGATTCCTCCCACATCCGGCAAAAAAAGTCCGGAGAACTTTGATACACTAATTATGGACATCTAAGAGTGGAATCATACCTACCCAAATTGACTTTTTCTTGGGACCATATTTTGGCCCCTAAAGGGTGCTGAGCCCCCAAATTTCTACACGCACCACAGGATGACAAAGTCTTACTAGTGCACCCCCAACAGGATGGGGGTTCCCCTTACAATTTTTTTCAAACAAGGCCAAAAATTGGCTTAAATTTCAGCATATTACCGCAAGATCTTCGGAGCAAGGGAGAGTAGCCTTATGAAACTTTTCCACGCGACGTACCACTAGCTGTGTGTGATAACCCAGGTACAAATTTTGGGGGCATTGCTCATTTAAAATCTGAGACAGCAAAAGACGTCCAAAATTTAGTATGTTTTATGACAACTTTCGACTTTGACCGCGAATATCTCTGGAAAGAATAGAGATATCGACAAGCGGTAAACTGCAATATCAACCGCAATCTCTCCCACGTTGAACAAAAAATGGTGAACATTGGTCCAGTAACAGCAGAAATCACGCGGCCTATGGGCGGTCCATTGTGACCACGCATCTATCTTGCACTATTACGGAGATATGTGGTCTCAAAGATAATGGGGTCACAAGTTTGATTTTTTCTTTTTCATCGGTCACGTGACCATTTGACTCGCAGTGGGCGACTTCCTATAAGTGGCCCATTGTAACCATGCATCTAGCTTGCACCGTTAAGGAGATATGGGGCCTCAAAGATAATGGGGTCACGATTTTGACCTTTTGGGGGGGGTCACGTGACGTCATCGGTCACGTGACCATTCGACTTGGCATATGCGATTTCCTATTGGTGTTCCATTGTAACAATGTGTCTATCTTGCACCGTTAGGGAGATATAAAGCCTCAAACTTCCATTTGCCCATGTTGAAGGCCAAAAGTTCACTGCGCATGCGTCGACGTGACCTGTATGCAGGGGGTCCAAAATAACAGCATATTTGGAATTCCCATGGCCACATTGCCTATTCACTATGCCACCTTCATGAGGCTACGATGACGATTAAGGGTAATTTATAGATGAGCATCTCTATTGTTAAGCATTTTCAGTTGTAATTAGAAAGTCCGAAAATGGGCCTAAAATTTTCAGTTTTGGGGGATTTATGGAAGAAAATATGAAAGATAAATGTTGCGACCCCCTAGAAAATCAATCTCCACCGAAACAAGCCATCCAGTGCAAAGAATGTGGTGATACTCCCAAAAATGTGTTCTCCGGAGCTTGGCAAGAAAAGTAAAAAAAGAAAGAAAGAAAAAATAACCCACCCCACCATGGTCAGCCACCTTGTCGTGGTGGTGGGGCTTTGCACTGATGACCCAAAAGATTTCTAAAATCTGGAGGTGAGGAGCCAACTAAGAGCTGACCAAACCCGTGAGAGCAGATTGCTACACGTTACCGGTGCTTTTATGCTGGTTTCAGCTCCGCAGCCGACTACGGCTTCACAGCCGTCTGTTTATGGCTTCATAGCCGTCTACGGCTTTATAGCCGCTACCTGTAACCTTGTGGTTACATTCGGGGATGCGCATTGGGCTGAGCTGATACAGCCTCAGCGCTGGGCAGGTGTAAGAGCCTGTCCACCCCGGAGGTAAGGTAAGGTAAGGTAAGGTAAAATATCTCAATTGAACATTATATTTCACCCCTTTGCCCCGCCGAACCTGCTGGGCCGATTTGTACCATTTTTGGCATGTAGGGCCAGGCTGCCAACGTAATCATCCAAGTCAAATTTTAAGTCGATTGATTCATGGGTTTGGGGGCTACGGATGCCCAAAATCTGAGATTTCCCATTGACTTTGACAGTCGCCCTTACAACAGTATTACATGCTACCGTGCTACACTGTGATCAGATGCCTTCATGTTTAAGTGCGAACGTCCGCTTTCACTGAAACCGCCTCTCCCTGCTGATCTGCATTCAGCTTGACCCCCCTCACGCCTTCAGTGTGAATGTCTTTTATGCATGACCGCTATCTTACCAAGTCAGCAAATCCCACATATTCATCAAGTTTTGTCAGCATCTCATCCACAGCTTGAACGAAACTTTGTTTCTGTTACCAAAATAATGCAATAAAACAAATGTTACAACACATAATACAAGATAATCACTATTCTCTGTTCTTTATTAACTAATGCATTTAACAACACATTCATTAGCCGCTAAACAATTCACAAAGATAATATCTACAACTCCGAGATTAGTCTTAACTACACAAATTACCTAAACCTCGGTTTCTGGTAACTTTAGTGACAGTGGTTTCCCATATTCTGTCCTTTTACCTTAGTGTTTGCAGTTTTTTGAAAAATTTTGTTTGTTTTTCTATCAGCAAATGGTGTAAGATTAAACACAAAAACTGAAATAGATACTGAAAAAGCTAACTAAGATTTTCATACAGCAGTTAGCTGTAGAAATTGCTGCAATCATGGTTGAAAAAAAGATAAAGCAACTGATGTACTAACAAACCATAAAACTAGAGGATAAATACTGGTTGCCATGATCATCATGGCCCTCAGACCTAGAAATACCTGCAGGGACATGTTCAGTTAAGCATCTACTTGCCCTATATAAGCATTCCGTTTGCAAGCAATCTAAGCAGTTTACGAAGGCTCTTCAATCACGATGGTGGCATCAAAGGAATAGATGTTTACCTGGTAACAAGCAACATACTTAATTTTTGGTTAATTTTCACCAAATACGAGGCTGCAAAATGTTTAGGCGTTATTTTTCAGGACAACTTTAAGATGGATTTGCATGTTAATTCAATCCTGAGTCAGTGTAACCAGAGATTCTATCTACTTAAACTCTTGCGT
>Ga0209367_1013348_pt1 | contig 10581 bp, 6 predicted proteins | sample WorMetLIZISLAND2_FD_187412 | JGI IMG/M metagenome (GOLD analysis project Ga0209367, IMG submission 187412) | Marine gutless worms symbiont microbial communities from Max Planck institute for Marine Microbiology, Germany - Olavius geniculatus... ...
GCCCTAGATAGGCAGCGGTGGGCAGCGATAGTAAGAATGGCGTCAGACACCAACGGGCATTGAGCCCACGGTTGTCGATGACGATGACGATGATGTTACACTGTACATTGGCTTCCGACAATAATTTAATTTAACTGGCGCCAGTAAAATAAATTCTTCACTTGACCGTTACAACTTTTACAATCAGACAGAAACTAATTATTCTTGCAATTAATTTCCACTTAATCCAACCGACATGGCCAGGATACTTCAACGTTACAGTTAGAGACAGACGAACAGACAGACAACTTCCAATGGCAATACCGCACTTTACACTGTGCCTACATCACGCGATAAAATGTTTGTCTCTCGGCATTCGTATGTTTTAATTATATCCGCCAATGGAACGAAGTGAATTAGAGGAGATTATGAGATTGACCGTTCTGTCCGTGTATGTGTTTGTGTGTCTGTCTGTCTGTGTATACGAATTGGAGGATATGCAGTTTATGCACTCTAACGAGCGTCTTCTAATTTGTTACTTTTTTCAATACGATTCTCTATTTCTATGAAACGTTTAAGGGTGCCGTTTTAAAATGGCCCATCTCTAGTCGCGACGTCGTTAAAAATCAGCCCCTGCATCACTGTACGGCGTTCGTCACACTGCAAGCAGTTCTAAGATCCTAGAGGGCAGAGGTGTGCAGGAAGTGAAGATTTCAGTCCACTGTCAGTGGGAAATCCTCTGATCCGCTCGAGACATGTATGCTGATTGATCGACTGATTCATTCGTGGTCTGTCCCAATGAAATACGCAAAAATTTCCAATCATGCCTCTCCCTCCCCTCCCCTTTCTGTCCGCCACGGACGTTTTGAACTTTTAACTATCTCGCGGTATTAGGCCTACGTCAAGGATTTGGGAGAAAAAACTCCACGCCATTTATAGAAAATATATCCGGACCGGATATTTGAATAATAGCTACCGTTGTCATTGCTCGGACTAATCTTCAGGTCGTACGGATGCGTGTAAATAATTATTTTTTCACAGCTGTTTTACTCTTTTCCAATGAATAAAAAGCAATAGCACATTTGCAAGCTTCTCGCCAACATTTTGCCATTTACTTATTCACTTTAAGTTTTATTTAAATTATATTTGATTTTAACGTACTCGTCTGCTTTATCCAAATAAAACGAAAAAAACAACAAAACAAAAAGTACATAGAAATTGAAACAACATGAAAAGAGTATGAAAGAAAAAAAACGGATAAATGTTTAAACTCCCTCAACAGACCCATTGAGAGCCACAGCGGGCCCAAAGAAACATTTGCGCAGGGCTCCTCTGAAAAGAAAGTTTTTGAATTTTTCTGGTTAAAATGGCGCATTCGAGTGTACTTTTTATTTTTTAGTCACGACGGGGTTCCAAAAGGTCTTAAAGCCCGAGGTAACTTACCCTCCTTACCCCGTCTCGACGGGCCTGTTCACCAATGCGAATTTTTGCGTAATTTTCTCGACGCAAAAAGATCTTGGCGAAAGACACCCAGTGGGCATCGCCTTGGCTTTCTTGTTTACGGCTCATATGTCACAGTTTTAATATGATTGCAACTCGTGTTACAGCGCCTGAGCCAGGTTCGCTGCCTGGTAACGCAGGCAACTTCTCGGGGCTATACTTGCAGAGCTTACTTACTACACTGTGCTCAGAAAAAAACCCACTCACGTTTTCTTTTATATCTCTGCGAAAAAATGTTCAAATTTTCATAACAATTTTCTAGGAATGTTTAGAAGGAAACAATTAGTCCATAGATTATAAGTTACTTATTATTCATCCAGACAAAACATAGACATACGTATAAACTGCACGAAAGTTGCCAATTTGGTCAGTTTATTTTCGGGAAAATAATTGAAATTGTTGCCATCAGATCTCATTTTTAAGCTACAATGCACCAATGTTCTCAGCGCTCCCCACTCCCCAGGCCCCGTGGCTGAATTTTAGGGGTCTTACTTCTAAGGGAAGGAAGGGAAGGAAAAGAGGGGAGAATAGGGGAAGGGATGAGAGGAGTAACAGAAGGAGGGCAATGAGGTATGTAGGGTCAAAAAAGGGAGGGGCAGGGAAGAAAAGGGAAACAACCCCCCTCCAATTGAAATTTTTGGCTACTGGTACGCCACTAACACTCTCTGATAAAAAAGAACAAGGCAAATGCCTCTAAATTGACATCTGAGTCGCCGCGCTGCTCTTCCTACCCCAATCGAGACTTGAATGTCACGATGGACGGGGACATGACGACATCAGCTGCGGATCGTAGTTCGCGACTAACTGATCCACAGCTCTCCCTCAGCGCACTTGTTTTTCCTCGTCGAAGAAAATGTCGGCGACAGTGCGAAGGACGACCCTCGAGTCTCGAGGGGCCTTTGCGACGTTTAGGCGGACCGGATATTTGAATAATAACAGCTGCCAATGCCATTGCCATTGCTCGGACTAATCTCCAGGTCGTACTCACTTAATGCCGTATACTGTAATCAGCGACGTAAACAGATCCATTATCCTTAAAACAGTGCTCAGATATCAAGCAAAGAGTGACTGTTAAGCTCAAACTTCACTATTATTTTATCGGCTCAGAGATCTCGATGTCGAGTTAAAAATAAAAAAGAAGCTCAGCTATCGCTAGGATAGTCGACCCTACTGGTTGTCAGTGACCTTCAAAGTCATTCAAGGTCGATGATTCCCATTTTGCTTGAAAGGGCGTAATGCCACTTCTTATTAGTGATTAATAGTAATCTTGGCCGTATCTCTCACCGTTTCCGAGATGTAAGGCCTAGCCAGTTTTCCGTTGAAAAACGCACATTTTTCCTACATCTTGTCCATTGAATCCCGAATTTGAAAATGTTTCCCTTGCAATAGATAGCTGAAATTATGCATGCTTAAGTTTACGACAAGTGGCTAATTACGCGTGTAGAAGTTTTTTTTCTACGACGTAACGCTTAGCCACAATACATACGTTACAAACAGACAGACAGACGACAACCATACCATAAGCTCGACCGTTACTTAAGTACGATCGGCTGAAAACTAGAAATTTGGGGCAGTGCCTATCGTGAGGCCGCTTGGCGCTGCAAGTGACAAATCCGATTGGAGAAAAAATTTGAAGGATTAAAATTCTCCCCGTAACAACGTCACGTGGCACTAACGCTTCGACGTGTCGTGGATTCGTTGTTTAGCATGCTGTGCAACAAGTGATCGAGAAAAGTTACAACAAATCAAAAATCTAGATTTTATCGACAGCATTTTGATACGTCAAGCTACTTTACGACATGTCGCACGACTTAATTTCGACAAGTCGTGCACCAACATATCGAAGTAGTGGAGTTTTGGCCATAAGATATCAGTGATCACAGTTTGCATCTTGATTCAAACTTCTGCTATTTGCTGAAACCAGCAGCTTTTTGACAGCTGATTCCGAATTCTTTTTATATGTACATGCAAAATGAATTCCGGATGCAGCCGATAAATGTGACGGCAAAACCTTCGGCTCGCTACTAAATAAATAATAAATAAATACTGAAAATGAATGTCAGCAAATAGCGCCTTTGACATCGACTTTCCAAATTCATGTTGACGACGGCAGAAACGGTGATGCATTTGCTTACGTTAAGGCGCGTCTAGATCGACGTAACTGAACTGAACTGAACTGACACGGTTTAGTTTTTGACGAACTGACCAACGAACAAACAGTAATGCATTGCAGTAAGCACCGTTTAATAACGGCGTCGGTGATACGTGACTGGTGTCACGTACGCGTCAGCCAATGACCAATGGGCTCACCCAGCTCGCCCGTTTTTCAGCTTGTCAAAAAAATAAACCGTGTCCGTTCAGTTCAGTTCAACTACATCGCTTTGTACACGCCTTTACGTTCGCCTTTCACACTACTTTCCGTGACCTACGGAGTGACACTAAATGATGGATAAGTCTCTATTGTTATACGCGTCGAGTCAAAGCACTGCAGTCGGTCATTCTCAACATATTTTCCAAATATTTCGCATGCTTTTACTGGCAAGTTTTCAGGTAAATTCGCTCACACAAAATAGGTTTATTGTCAATCTTAAAAATTTCATTACATTTGAAACCCTGTTGTTTGCAAAATACAAAATGCCAAACAATCAGCTCTGCCGCCCGTTCTGTCGAAAGGTGGAAACATATTTTGAATATTAATCTGATGATGCCAATTTCAATATTTGTTTAAACGACAGTATTTTAAACCGCCTAAAAGTATTTTATTTTTTTTTAATAAATAGCCGTAATTTTACGCTGTATAAACATTCAACGTTTGTCAGAAATGAATTAACACGTCGGAAAAAACATACAGCGTCGCCGAAAATACTAAGCTTTGTTCATATCTTCGCTAAATATTGACCAATTATCACAATTGTTTTTCGCCAGCTACCTCTGTGAAAAAAATGCTATTTGTGGCATGTACACCACACCCGCTACACTACGGTGTAGAACGTAAATATTCGAGAATCAAAAATATCTACAGATGGGCAGAAGGTCTAGTTGTAAATTTTTTTAATATTTCGCGACGATATGGACAAAGTACAATAACTTAGTTATTGGGGCCACCTAGTAGCCTGGTTAGTATGTTTTTATCGTTGAGCAGCAATCGGCTATTTATGATCAATCTCAAGGACGGTTGTGTTGGCGCTGTTTCCGTTTCCAATCTCCGAACGTGTCCGTTAATGGGCACATGACGATTACGCGTAGGCTCACCGACAAAAAAGCACGAGCCATCCAGCGGTGTCCGATCAGGAAAAATCCAATCGAGTGCGATTTACACTACTATAAAAGTAAATTAAGTGCTTTGAACTTAACGCGCCGACGTGTTTCCGATAGCCTACAGTGGCGAAGTCAGATGTGGAGGTTTTAAAAGTCTAATACGCATTTCTTCTAACTTAGAATAAAGTTAAGCCTAACTACAAAAAATATTCTTCGTCACAAATGTGCCCACTGCCTTTTACTCGGCGTTACCGAATCGATAGGTTTAAGGCCTACTCAAGAAGTGTAGCCTAAAGTTATTTGCGCTATTCTACTGTTGCCGTTTTTTTTCAAATGAATACAGATTCGTTTGTTCAGTGCCATAAACGTGTAGTTTTTATTACATACAAAATGTTTTGGTGCTTGTAGTTTTGCAGCAGCCGTTCCTGCCGTTTGGATTTTGAGATACCCTTTCCGTAAACATTTGCTAGTCTTTTTCCATACGTTGTTTTCGTCGCCAACTCAACACTTTTTTTATAAACTACAGATAGCTCTTTAGCCTAACACTTCAGATTAAATGGGTCTATTGTCGAAATTAATTGTGTTATCTGTAAATTTATTTGTTTGCTTGTTTACTTATTTACTTACTTATTTACGCCTAGTTACACCACACAATGCGTTTGACGGTCCAGATTTGCCCTGACGCGGAAAGAGAGAAAAAGTTCGAACCCCCTTGCGAAGTTTTGCATACACCACTATAGGCTGGTGATCTTAGCGTCGTCTCGTATCACATGTGCGTGGTCTTACGGTATTAGCAACTACCGGTACGATTAGTTATACCCCGTTTACACGATCAAGCAAACATCGAGCAAGCATCGAGTAAACATCGAGCAAACATAGAGCAAACGTCGAGCAAACGTTGAGCAAACATCGAGCTGGCTCGTCCAGCTAACTAGAGCCAGCTCGTTCATCCAGCTCGTCGAGCCAGCTTCATCGTGTAAACGGGGTATTAGGTACGACCAGGTATTGCTGTCGCAGCAGATTCGTCTTAAACTAACAAGCGGTCTTAATCGCATTAAGCCCCTATCTGGCTTATTCAATCAAGACGGCCTCATGAAGTTATCTAGGGTAAGCATGTGTTGCCCCAGATTAATTGAGATTTTCGACGTTATGATTTTTTTTGTGAAAAAAAGGAAAAAGTCAAAGAACAAAAAACATATGTACTGTGAGATTGTAGACAAAAGGCCCAGCTGACGCTAGGATGGGGCCGACCGTACTGGTATCACTGACCTTAAAGGTTATTTAAGGTCGATGATTTTTATGTCATATAAAAGGGCGTATGACACTTCCTATTAATGATTAATAGTAACCTTCGCCCTATCTGGCATCGTTATGATTTTTTTGGTGGAAAAGAAAGAAAAAGATCAGAGAATTAAAAGGAGATGTACTGTAAAATAGTTAGAAACGAAACAATCGACATAATTGTTTTTATTTTCCCTGTTCATTTTGAGCCATTCGGTAAATAACTCTAAACAAACCACAACTGATAGTGACTACAACAAGAAAAGCCCAGCTAACGCAAAGGGGAACTCGCGACAGATGCACGTGAGAAAGCCCGGTGCGAACGAACTCTAAGCTCACAACGATGTTTCATTCAGACTCGACGGCGGATGACGCCTAGCACCATATCCAGTGCATGAATTATAGTATTAGCTAAAAATCGCAAATTTTTTCCACTTTTCCTTTCATTTAGCACCTTCGCTCGGGATGACCCCTTTCGAATGAATGGAAAGGCTCTAATGATCCTGAAACTATAGTCTTCCAGGCAGCCGATGGTGAAAATTTAGTGATCCTAGATTGCATCGTTTTTGACTGATCCACTCGTGTGACAGACAGAGGAACGGACAGACAAACAGACGGACAGAATTGCAATGTCAAAGACGCGCTATAGCAGTAGCTGCTGTCGCGCGTAAAAATGCAAATGAAAGTGATATATACGGGCAAAATCTATCTGCATTTGCGAAAAAATTATTTTTGCAGCACAAAAAGTCGACTTGCAGTCACGTCAAAATAATGCTGAAATCCGCAGTTTTTAGACTAAGTTTTTGGACGTTTTTGTAGTTTTTTAAAAATTATTACTGTTATCTCTGCCAACAGAACAGAGCAGGGTTTTCAATAGCGGACGTTTGGGCGTAAATACGCCCAAAAATTTCAGCCCGTACGCCCAAATTTTAAGAGGTGGACGTCACGACCTCGAAATCAATTTGCTTCTTATTACGTTTATTTGTCTATAATAAGCTGGAAATTGACGTCAGAATCTGTTTTCCAATGTTTCGTTGGTTCAATAATTTTCGCTGACTGTCGTGTTTCTGAATACTTCAATTCATGAAGACGTGGCACGGCAACCATATTAACTTATTCTGTGAACAGTTCTGATCCAGAAACTGCAACTTTCGTTTTGCATAAAGCTACTAAAATTAAATGTTGCTTGTTTTTACAAGAAAGCCTAGCTATCGCTAGGGAAGATGCGCTATAGCCTATATAGTTCCTGTTGCACTGTCATCCAAGGTCAATAATTTTCATGTCATTTGAAAGCCAATATATGTGACTTTCTATTATTGATTAATAAATAATTTGGCCCAATCTTTCACCGTTTCTGAAATACGGCTACTTCACTTGAAACTTTCTATTAGAAATTGCGGCGAAACCGCTGCAGATGGAGACATGGTTACTATTGACAGTCTATAGGAAGTCGCCAGCGCCCTATCCGATAGTACTATCGCCGACCCTCTATGACTAACCGTTTAGTCACAATACCGCACGATTGTCATACCATAGTGCGTTATCTAACGTCTTTGGTCATGACCTTCCAAGGTCATCCAAGGCCAATGATTTTCATGATTTGAAAGCCAATATGCGACTTTCTATAAGTAATCAATAGCAAGCTAGGCCATATCTCCCACTGATTAATCACAATTATACATCCGTGACAAACAGATTGACAGACAGACGGCAGTCATGCCACAGGCGCGCTATTCAGCATGGCTGTAGCGCGTAAAAACCACGACCTATGTCGGTGGTGCGTTAGTGCCGCATATGTAGTAAGTCTTGTTTTGCATTAAGTTTTTGCTTGATTTTTTTTGTAAACCTACTGCATGACTTCTAGATTTTGTACACTGACGTCCAATTTTTTTAGCTTGGAAGTCATGACGTCCCGAAAATTGAGGTCTATTGAAAATCCTGGAACAGAGTGAATGTCAGAGATAGGCTTAACGTTTTCATCGAAGGTGTGCGTCTGTGCGGAAGGCATTATATAGGCTAAAATGTTAATAGTTACAGAATGGTTATAGCTTTGACATCCATGTCTTCGGGGTCAGTCCGGTCATGACCCTTTAAATTGTTTTTAAAAAGAAACGTAGCTAGAGGTCGCCCGACTCTGAATACCCGGTGGCGCTAAAAAGCGTCCTGAAATTTGCGTAACTATAAGGGCGCGTATACTTTATGGAGATAAATTTTCTTTTGCACATTTGTAGATCGATGTGTTCTCTTACTTACTTATAAATTTCAATGACCTCGCTAATGACACCACTAAATGCCGCTTAATGACGTAAGACGAGTTAAAAATCCAATTATGTAAAGACAGCGTTCCATCACACCGCATCAAAGCAACTCAAATTTCCTGCGACACAAAACGCACGATTTCGTCAGCTCACAAAAATGTACACCAACAGATTTGAATTTTCACATTATTCAGTTTTAGACACTTTGCAAGAACTTGTCTATGAAGGAAGGCGTAAACCGTTTTTTTTTCAAATTTCAAATAGTTTCAGATTGATATCAGAGACAAAGGGCATTATGTCGACATCAGGCGACCAGAATCAGAAAAGCCATACAGCAGTGGAAAAAGCGTCAAGCAGCAATGGCAAAGAAAACTGGAGGACCTATTCAGCACATTTTTTTGCTGATCAGTTGACTGGTGATTTGGCCTACTGTGACGTCTTGGCGTAGCCTGCGTACAAGCGGCAACGCAAATGATGAACCGCTTGCAATAATTGCTTTATGCGTGTGACGATATTTTTGCTTGTATCACGGCCAATACTGAAGTGTTTTAGGCGAAAATTCCTACACATATTCGAAGATGTTTGATCATTACATATGTGCTTTTGCACTTATTCATTTCGACTGCAGTGGTGAATAATGCATGCAAATGTTCGGGACGTTTTTTTTTGCGCCACCCGGTATTAAGGCGTTAAATGTCAATAGCTCCGAAAGGGTCAAAGTCATGAACTTCAAATATCATACGCATTGATTGTTATGTTTTATGTCGTAATAAAATTACTATTTAACATTTCGATGTTTTGCATTTTCGAAGAACTTAAATATAGTTTAAATGTTTTGCCAGAAAACTATTTTGCAGATACCAAATACGATGTTTTGCTTTCTAGGTGCGATTTTTACTTTCGCGATTCTGACGTCACAAACTCATCCGAGTCATCCTTTATCGCGGCGTTTTCTTGTATGTGTTTTTATCGTTTTTTTTTCGCCACCAGCGTATTTTATTCTCCGAACGACAACGAAAGTGAATATATCTTCTCCTTTCTGGTCTTTAAGCAGCGTCTCTTAACGTGTTGACTTGGCAACCTGCGCGACATTGTTCGAATAAACTATTTGGACCTCTACTCCACATTTTACAGGCTTACACATTACCTCTTTTATGCCTAAGCTTTTACGGTAGCCTTGCCTGTTTAAGAATGGGTCAAAATGACCCCCTCCACTAATAATCGCATTTTGCTCGATACTTCAAAGCATTTTATGTATCATTCGAATGGGTTTCAGAAAAAAAACTTTAAAACTGTCTGCTATAGGTTTTTTTGTGTAAGTAAATAAGTAAGTAAACATATAAATAAGTACGCAAAACATGAATTTGTATAGCGCATAACGTAAAAATTAATTGCTTCTGTCTTTTATCTAAAGGTAAGATATATTTCAGTATTTTTATCGCCGAAACAAAACAACTAGTCAGATAAAAAATGAACACGAAAACCGAAAAATGCGTTTTGTTATAATTTTTTAGCATCAATAGCAATACCAACCAGCTAATTTAGGCTATCGATATTATCCGATATGTCCCAAGGTCTGAAAAACCTGACCTATCAACGGTAGAGTAGTGTGTAATAATGTCAAAAAATGCCTTTGATGCATATTGTCAAAAAACGATCCTATAAAACGGTATTCGTGATTATTTTAGCAAAAGCTGGGATCTGATGGCAAAATTTTTGCAACAATACCGTCAGTGCCGATATTGGGTCACTATTCAGTACAACGTCCTGTATACACCCGTTCACATTTTGGCATGTTGCTCAGTTTTTAGCGTTTTCTAGAAACCGAACTGCTTAACAGTACAGTCCTATAAACTTATATACAGCACTGCAAGCATAGGCCGTGGCCTAATTCCAATTTCTAGCTATTAGCTCATGATGTATTGTTTATGCGCTCCTTATGTTTAGATCAACTTGCTTTACCGATTGATTAATGATTGATTTATAGTACAGGTTTAACATTTATGTGCGCGTGCTACTTCATAACGTTGTGATTAGTCTTAATTTATCGACGACATTAACCTACTAAACACAATGTCCGGCCATGCATTTGGGAAATCCGGTCTGACATTAGTGATGCTCTGACGACACAGTTTTACTGCCTGCCCGTCACTAAATTATTGATTCGTTTATTGCCACGATATAATGCCCGCACATACTAATGCCCTGGTCAGAACCACTGCTGCAGCAAGCGAGCGCGTAACCATGGTAACACAACACGTATAAATGTAGGCAACGCTATAAATTATCACTAACTGTATGCAGA
>Ga0209367_1013349_pt1 | contig 10581 bp, 9 predicted proteins | sample WorMetLIZISLAND2_FD_187412 | JGI IMG/M metagenome (GOLD analysis project Ga0209367, IMG submission 187412) | Marine gutless worms symbiont microbial communities from Max Planck institute for Marine Microbiology, Germany - Olavius geniculatus... ...
GTCAGAAGAACTTTGCTGACTGTGTAATGGTAAAGTTTGAATTTTTTTAAATTGTGATTTGTGCTGTTTTATATCTACAACCACGATGTCACCTTTACACTGTATATAAACTGAACAGTTTTTTACATAAATGTCTGCAATGTTTGGCAGACCGTCTTGTCGGCTATGTTGACGTTCTTGACATGGTCCTGCCACTTCACACCTAGTATCTGGCGTTGGCATGACATATGGAAGGATTGTAATCTGCGTGTGTCGTCTGCCAGTAGGGTCTATGTGTCAGCTCCATACAACAAGATTTGAAGAACACAAGTTTGGTATAGTCTTAGCTTGGTGTCCAGACTTAGACCCTTTTGACGCCAGCAGCGTTGCATCGAGTGCATGGCGGAGGAGGCCACTCCAATTCATCGATGTAAATCTGGGTAGCATCTGCCAGAAAACGACTGAATAGAGCCCAAGTACCGGAACTCTGTAACTGCTTCAATGGTGTTGTTAGCAACCGTTATATCTGCAGCAGGATCACCAGAACCCAGGTTCTGTACCTTAGTTTTCTGCCACGATAGATAAGGTCCTTAGCAGTCTGGTGGGATTTCGTGAGAGCTGATCGAAACGTCTCTGTCTGTTCAGCCATTAGCACAACATCATCGGCGTAATCAAGATCTGTGTACAAGTTCTTGCCAACATGAACCCCAGCTTCGCGAGCAGTTCGTTCCATAATCCAATCAATTGCTCGGCAGAAAAGGGCCGGTGCAAGAACGCATCCCTGACGGACACCGGATGATGTGGGAAAAATGTCAGACATCAATCCACCAAGACGGACCCGAGCTGTTGTTCCAGTATGCAAATCTTCTATGAGCTTAAGGAGTACTTGTGGCATACCTATACCCCTGAGAACTTTCCACAGAGCTTGCCTATCCATGGAATCAAAAGCGGACTTTGGGTCGACATAGGCTACATGGAGTGGGCGATCAAACTCCCGGTGTAGTTCAGATAACAGCCAGACAGCGAGTATAGCATCCGTTGTTGACCTTCCTGCAGTGAATCCAGACTGTTGTGGTCTACGATGGTTCTTCAACAGTTGGTTAATCCTTGCTAACGGGATGTGGGTAAAAACTTTTCCTGGTACGGATAACAGAGATATGGGTCTGTAGCTGCTGCAGTCAGTTTTTGCCCCTTTTCTTTTGTAGAGCGACGTTATTATGCCTTCTTTTCACTCGGAAGAAACATGGCCGCTGGTCCAGACTTTTCTGAATAGTTCATGAAGAACAGTGGCAGAAGGTACAGGAGCCAGTTTCGCCATCTCTGGAACTATGCAGTCACCTCCCGGAGCTCAGCCCAACTTGAGCTTTTTAATAGCAGACTCGACTTCGCTGAGTGTAGGAGCATCCGTTGCTATGGTGGTGTCATCCGTAGCATTCGCCTGTGTGTCATCAAGCTCTTGACATGCAGGAACAGTGTGGTGATTTAACGCTTCAGAGTACTGTTCACACCACCGCTGTAGTACTTCCTGCTAAAAAGAACATGCTTGACCATCCTTCTGTGTGACTGGAACATTCTTCTGTGTGCCAGTATGCCTTCGCAGACGCCTGATGGCTTTGTATGCAGGTTTCAAATCGTTGTTGTATACCCTCTTCAGCCTCATCAGCCAGTCTGTTGAAATATGCTTCACGGTCTGCCTTAGCTTTAGCCCGGAATAAACCTTGTAGCCGTTTACGCTCAGCGGTGTCATTAGTCCGACGTGCAGCCGACTTCTTCTCTGTAGATATCGGGCAACTGGTATTTTGGGCCATCTATACTGATTACTGCTACTATGCAAACCGCATTCTAGCCAGTTTTTGTCTAAATTTTACAAATTTCCTTGCCATGGCAACCAGATTAGGCCACGGTAAAATTTGAGTGACGTCATTTATTTGTTGGAACCCCCAAAACTTCCTGCCAGATGCAAGGATCTCCGAGACATCTCGTACACATGCCGAGTTATAACCTATTTTGTCTCAAATTTCATTGCCATGGCAACGAGGGTCGGTTGGAGTAAAATTTCATTGGCAGCATTCAATGGCACAACCCCCGAAAACCCCCATATAGACGCAAACATCTCGCAGATATCTCTTATAGAAGCCGAGCTATAGCCCATTTCCCTAATTTTGTTGCCATGGTAACCATGAAGGGTACAGGATACATTTGAATGACACCATTAAATTGGCCGGCCCCGAAAATCATACACCCTAACTAAAAATTACGACTCTATCTTACACACAGTCGGAGTTATGACCGTTTAAAGAATTGTTTAATTTTCCCCATAGGCACCATTGTAATTTGTGAAATAAATACGTTAAATATTAAATTTTAATTTTCTAACCCCAAAAAGGCACACCCTTGCCGGATACAGCATCCTGTGAGCCACTGCGCACAAAAATCCGCCGAAGGGTCTGACCTGTAGGTGAGTTGGTGAAAAAAAGTTTAGGCCCTATAAAAAAAATTTTTGCATATATCTCACCTATTTGCCGAGAAACCCCCCTCAATCCGATTTACACAAAATTTTGCATGACGGGTCATCTAGCCAACGTTATCAACCGCGCCAAATTTTGTCTCTATCGGGTCAGGGAGTTTTGATTCCGTGGGGTCAAATTTTTAGCTTTCCCATAGGAAAGATAAGTCGCTATTAACACAGAGCTTGAACTACCGTTCAGCCTGTGATATGGCCCCTCAAAGATAATGGGGTCACGACTCTGACCTTTTTGGTCACGTGACGTCATCGGTCACGTGACCACTAGACTCGGCATAATTTTTGTGCGGTTTCGTACTGGTGGTCCATTGTAACCATGTGTCTAACTTGCACCGGTACGGAGATATAAAGCCTCAAAGTTGCATTTGCCCATGTTAAAGGCCAAAAGTTCACTGCGCATGCGCCGTGTCACGTGACCTGTAGGTAAGGGTCCAAAATAACCGCATAGGCCTATTTGGAATTTCGGAGGCTATATTGCCTATTCACTTTGCAATTTTTGTGGGGCTACGATGATGATTAAGGGTAGTTTGTAGATGAGCAATTGAGCATCTGCATTGTTAAGTATTTTCAGTCAAAATTTTTCTAAGTCCGAAAATCGGCCAAAAATTGCGTTTTTTTGGAATGAATGCTGAGACCCCCTAAAAATCAACCCTTATTAAAACAGTGGGGAAAAACGTCATCCAGTGCAAGAAATACAGCGATGTTCCCAAAAATGTGTTCTCCAGAGCTTGGTAAGAAAATTAAAAAAAGATAAAATAACCCAACTGAGCATTATATTTCACTCCTTTGCTCCGCCGACCCCGCTGGGCCGATTTGTACCATTTTTGGCACGTAGGGTCAGACCGCCGACGTAATCATCCAAATCAAATTTTAAGTCGATTGACTCAGGGGTTTGGGGACTACGGGAGCCCAAAATCTGGGGTTTCCACTGACTTTGATAGTTGCTCTTACAACAGTGTTACGCACTACAGTGCTACACCGTGATTCAATGTTTTAACAAACTATCAGTAAAACAAAGAAATGTGAATAAATCAGTGGCGTAGCCAGAAATTTCAATTGGGAAAAGCCGCGTCTCCATTCCTTTCCCCTTTCCTTCCCCTTTTTGTTCTTCCCTTCTTTTTCCTTCCTCTTTTACCTACCCTCTTTTTCCCTGTTCCCCCCCCGTTTCCTTCTCCTCCTTTCCCTTAAAAGTGGGATCCCTTAAAATCCAGCTAAGGAGTCTGTGGAAGCGCTGTGAGCTTCCCCAGCGGGGTCTGTGGCGGAGTCCCAGCCAAAATCGAATTAGGTGCATTTTAGCTTTAAAAGACGAGATTTGGTGGCAACTATTGAAATTCTTTTCCCGAGAATAAACTGACTAAATTGGCAAATTTAGCACAGTTTAAACGTATGCTTATGTTTTATCTGGAGAATTGGGGTCAATGTCTCCTGGACCCTCTTGTCTACGCCACCGGAATGAATAAATACCGCGTCCTGGATGACGGTAATTGACTTTCTGCGGGCGACTTGCACGACCGGCGTGCTGTCAATGCTAGAGTAGAACGCAAACTGATCCGCACGGCTACACACAACACAGACAAACAATCAAAAACAAAATACTTGAACACATTTTCATTGCAAACTAGCCGTAAACACGTGATCATAAAACAATCTAAAACAAGAAATTTGAGCTAATGCTCACGAAACGCGCGAAAGCCTATAGCAGTTCCGGTTCACGCTAAGTTAATATACAAATACCAAATTCTCTATCTGGATCTATCTGGCGCCACCTTGTGAATGATATAGACCTGTGTCGCAGCCCAAAATCGCCAAAAAATCCATAAAACCCCCTATTGTGGCGTTCAAGGTCATTCAAGATCATTCAAGGTCATTGAATTTGACGCCAATCGCAAGCCAGTGTACGACTTCCTATTAGGCCCTATCTCGCACCGTTACTAAGATACAGTGACTTATTGGCCAAAAGTCGCAAATTTTGCCCACCTCCTCTCATTTAGCGCCCTCGTTCGGGGTGACCCCCTTCGAATTTACAAAAAAAGCTTTACGGTTCCTGAAACTAGAGTCTTCCAGGCACCCGACGGTAAGGATTTGATGATCGTAGCTTGCACCGTTTTTGACCGATCCACCCGTGTGACAGACAGACGGACGGACAGACAGACCGACAGAATTGCGATGGATAAGACGCGCTAAAAGCAGTAGCTGCTTTCGCGCGAAAAACAAATTAGACAGGCTATCTCCTACATTTTGATGTTCGATATGCTTAACTATGCCTACTGCCAAATGTGTTCGCTCAGATGAATGTTCGATCAAGTGATGCGGATGCTTTCCATTCCTCTCTTTCTGGTTTAACAGTTTTGGCGTTTCAATGTCGGTGCCTTGGGCATCTCAATTGACAGCATCGACATTTCTTAAGTTAAGTAAGCACTGGCTGCCACGTACATGTACGTACAAACTAACATACGATGCTACTGCTAGGTAGTAGGTAGTTGTCAATTAGGGTACGGTAGGATAAAGTACATGCCTGTCAGCGAATGTGAGTTGTTCGATGGCGTCACAAATCTTGTCACTTGCTTCTTCAGCTGGTTCCTGCAGCAGCACACCGACAACAACCACCGTACGACTACTACAAAATTACTACTACAACCTACGCTACAAGAATAAGAGAAATATGACAACAGAAACAAATGCCGTATTGTATTGTATTGTATAATGCAATTGTCGTTCCCTGCTTCACTTTCTGTACAGAAACAAGTGCAAGTGGACGCATAGCTACGCACGTACAGCACTGACTCATTCAAAATTTTCAACTAAAAGTCCATTTTGCATAGCTTGGCATTCTAAGCGGTCACACTAAACAAGATCACCACGCAAGCATGTTTGCGCAAGGTGCACGTCTTTTTCCTCAGATCAACTAGAGATTGACTTACCTGTTACTCTAGCTGAGACAGAGAGAAAGAGAGCAAATCTACACATCAATTTCTGGTTTTCTACGTTTTTTTTGTTTTCGACGAATAAACACAGTGGTACCATGATAGCAAGGACAACAGCAAAGGTCTGATGATTACCCCCTAAATTTTCTTCTTGTCGAAAACTTTTCTGCCGAAAAATACAAAATTTGGAAATAAAAGTCCTTTTTGAGAATTTAAAAGCAATATATTAAAATTTTGAGCCACCACAATTTCTTTTGTCTGGTTTGAATTGCAACTTTTTGCACGCGAACGCGACTCGTTTAAATGCAGGAAGCCGACAGGCAAGGGCGATAGGAATGCGGTCGATTAGAGAGAGCGGCCGCCCGCATGATAACGCTAGCCTAAACTGCAGTGTAGAGATCGGCCCAAAACCGATTGAACTGATGTCTGAATACTCGCAAGTGCTGTCCAGCAATTGCATCAACCTAGTTTTAGCTTGTCGGAAAGTTTTCTTTCAAAAATACGACACTTCGAAGTTTTCCATTTGGAGAGTCCTTTGGTATGTTTGGCTTCAACATAGCGACGAAAATGCAGTCATCACAGGCTGCGCGATAGCGCAGCACTGATGTAAGGGTGACCAGCCATTTCAATGGAAAACTCCAAAATTTGACCCCTCGTATTTCCAAAACTCCTTAATTTTTCCATACCAAAATTTGCACAGATAATTACGTCCAGCATATCTCCTGATGTGCAAAATTTAGTGAAAATCCGTTTACGGGGGACTTCCCCACGAACAGGTGAAATATAACGCTTGCGTGACTTTTTGTGCCTTTCCTTTCCTTCCTTTTTTTCTTGCCGTCCTCTACAGGAAAAACGACTGAACAGATTTTAACACAGGATGGCTCATATGACGCGGTTTCGCGCAAGGAAGTGCCTTTTGGGGGTTACAAAATTTGATTCAACATTTTCACCTATTTTTTCACAAAAATATGAAAAATTACAATGGCGCCTATGGGGAAAATTAGACCATGCTTTAAACTGTCATAACTCCGGCTATGTATAAAATAAAGTCGTAATTTTTGGTTCTAGGTATGGTTTTCTGGGTCGGCCAATTTAACAATGTCATTTATATTTACCCCTGATCAACCCCCGTTGCCATGGCAACGAAATTTGGGACAAAATGGGCAATAACTCGGCCCCCTTAAAAGAAAATTGCACGTTGTTTGCACCTACCCCCCTTTTTCGGGCCCACGCTATCCGATGGTGTCATTTAAATTTTCCCCCTGCCAACCCCCGTTGCCATGGCAACGAATTTTGGGACAAAATTCACTATAACTCGGTCTGTGTAAGAGATATCTGCAAGATTTTTGCGTCTATAATGGGGTTTTCGGGGATGGGCCATCAAATGCTGCCAACCGAATTTTTCCCCGAGCGACCCTCGTTGCCATGGCAACAAAATTTGGGACATATGAGTTAGAACTCGGCTTACGTAAGAGATATATCGAAGATCTTTGCATCAGATGGGGTGCTTCAAGATCGGTTTATTTCGGTATGGGCAGTGCGCAACTATTCAAAAGCGCACATATGCACGCACCCCCGCAAAAATCATACGTTAAGTATACGAAAATTCGTTATTATCTAGCAACAAAAACATTTCTACATTTTCTAACATTGCTATAATTAACTGATCCAGATTACTTCCAACGGCAATAAAACTGCAAATATTTATGTAAAAAACTGTTCAGTTTATATACAGTGTAAGGGTGACATCGTGGTTGTAGATATAAAACAGCACAAATCACAATTTAAAAATTCAAACATCACCACTGCACAATGTCAGAAAAACTTTGCTGACTGTGTAATGTTAAAGTTTGAATTTTTAAATTTATATAAACTGAACAGTTTTTTTACATAAATATATAATAAAACATACACTGCCTGCCCTAGACGTGTAACTGTAGGCTTATATGCGCGTGGCTTGAGTGGCTGCTTGAGACGTTCAGAGTTCCACAATGAACGCCGCAAAAAACAGGCCAGTAGGCCTATTGCTAACTCGAGTTCGGCGAAGCGCAGCATGCAGCTTACAAGGCCGTAAAAGCAGGCAAGTCGGAAGAGGGGGAAGGAGAGAAGTTTGGGTCCGAAGAAAACACTTTAATGAGGTGGTGTCTGAGGGCAAATTTTTTGAATTTTGCTTTTTAATATGACGCATTGTGGAGTACTTTATATTTTGGCGACCAGCGGGACCCCCATCGCCTAACTGTCAATGTGCTGTTGAATAATATCACCTTTTTATGATTTTTGCTCTTTTCGATGTGTCACTCATTGCATGTCGCCGTTAACAAGTGTATAAACTGATCTTTTGTACATTTATATTTGCTGTTTTATTACAATAATAAAGTTTTTATGTTGATGGTCAATTATAAACCATCTGCTTTCCACGGCCATGGAAACACTGAAACATAAATATTTTGGGGTCACGATTTTGATCTTTAGGCGTCACGTGACGTCATCGGAACGTGACCATCGGACTCGGCGAAAGCACTTTCGTATTGGTGGTCAATGATGACCATGCGTCTATCTTGCACGAATACGGAGATACGGGGTTCAAAAATTTTGGGGTCAAGTCTTTGACCTTTTGGGGTCACGTGACGTCATCGGTCATGTGACCATTGGACTCGGCATATGTGGTTTCGTATTGGTGGTTTATTGTAACCATGCATCTATCTTGCACCGTTACGGAGATATGGGGCCCCAAAGATATTGGGGTCACGACCTTGACCTCTTGGGGTCACGTGACGTCATCGGTCACGTGACCATCGGATTCGGCGTGGGCACTTTCCTATTGGTGGTCAACGATGACCATGCGTCTATCTAGCACAAATACGGAGATACAGGGCTTCAAAGATTTTGGGGTCAGGAGTTTGACCTTTTGGGGTCAAGTGACGTCATCAGTCACGTGACCATTGGACTCGGCATATGTGGTTTCGTATTGGTGTTTTATTGGAACCATGCATCTATCTTGCACCGTTACGGAGATATTACGCTCCAAATATATTGGGGTCACGACTTTGACCTTTTGGGGTCACGTGACGTCATCAGTCACGTGACCATCGGACTCGGCGTGAGCACTTTCCTATTGGTGGTCAATGATGAACATGCATTTATCTAGCAAAGATACAAAGATATGGGGCTTCAAAGATTTTGGGGTCACGAGTTTGACCTTTTGGGGCCACGTGACGTCATAGGTCACGTGACCATTGGAATCGGCATATGTGGTTTCCTATTGGTGGTCCATTGTGACAATGCGTCTATCTTGCACCGTTAGGGAGATATAAAGCCTCAAACTTGCATTTGCCCATGTTAAAGGCCAAAAGTTCACTGCGCATGCCCGTGTCACGTGACCTGCAGGCAGGGGGTCCAAAATACCCCATATTTGGAATTCCCAAGTCCATATTGCCTATTCACTATACAACTTCTATGAGGCTACGATGACGATTAAGAACCGTTTATAGGTGAAATTTTTATACAGGAACGTTTTTGGCCGAAAATAATTTAAAGTCCGCTTTGGGCCCAATTTTCGACTTTGGGGAGATTTTTCAGGGGTTAAATATTAACTTCGAATTTCGGTTCCCGAAAAGGTTTGACCCTAGCGTGAGGCCGCGTTGTTCGAGCCATCGCGCGTGAAAATCCGCCGGGCGGTCTGACCTGTAGGTCGGTCAACAAAAAAGTACTAGAAAAATTTTCGTTATATTTCACCCATTTGCCGAGAAGCCCCCAATGGACGGATTTGCACGAAATTTTGCACAGAGGGTCGTCTCGCCGACGTAATCACCTGTTTCAAATTTTGTGTCGATCAAATATCTCAGAAATGAGTCGAGATATCGTAAATTGGAAACGAAAAAAACTTAATCGACAGCGATCATTTGGGTTTAAAAAATTGATGAACTTTGATCCACTAAAAAAAGTTACAGTTGCATATGTTGACCCACTCGAAGTCGACAATGTGCGTTCTGCGGCTCTGCCTATGCTAATGGGTTGGGGTTCGGGCCACGTGAATCTGCTACGGGGGGAAGGAATTTCAACTCCCTAAGTTTTTTCCCCAATCGGACTTACATGTAGGCTGCTGGCGGACTCTTGTTGGGCTTTGCCCTAAATAAATGTACAAAACATCAGTTTATACACTTGTTAACGGCAACATGCAATGAGTGACACATTGAAAACAGCAAAAAATCATAAAAAGATGATATCACTCACCATCACATCGCCTAACTGTCAATGTGCTGTTGAATAATATCACCTTTTTATGATTTTTGCTGTTTTCGATGTGTCACTCATTGTTAACAAGTATATAAACTGATGTTTGGTACATTTATATTTGCTGTTTTATTACAATAATAAAGTTTTTATGTTGATGGTCAATATAATGTATTTGCTTTACACGGCCATGAAGACACTGAACCTAAAATATTTTGGGGTCACGATTTTGATCTTTAGGGGTCGCGTGACGTCATCGGAACGTGACCAACGGACTCGTCGAGGGCACTTTCCTGTTGGTGGTCAATGATGACCATGCGTCTATCTTGCACAGATACGGAGATACAGGGCTTCAAAAATTTTTGGGTCACGAGTTGGACCTTTTGGGGTCACGTGACGTCATCGGTCACGTAACCATTGGACTCGGCATATGTGGTTTCCTATTGGTGGTCCATTGAAATCATGCATCTACCTTGCACCGTTACGAAGATATGGTGCCCCAAAGATATTGGGGTCACGACCTTGACCTTTTGGAGTCACGTGAGGTCATCGGTCACGTGACCATCGGACTCGGCGTGGGCACTTTCCTATTGGTGGTCAACGATGACCATGCGCCTACCTTGCACGGGTACGGAGATACGGGGCTTAAAAAATTTGGGGGTCACGAGTTTGACCTTTTAGAGTCACGTGACGTCATCGGTCACGTAACCATTGGACTCTTCATATGTGGTTTCCTATTGGTGGTTTATTGGAACCATGCATCTATCTTGCACCGTTACGGAGATATTGGGCCCCAAATATAATGAAGTCACGAGTTTGACCTTTTTCGGGTCACGTGACGTCATCGGTCACGTGACCATTCGACTCCGCATATGTGGTTTCCTATTGGTGGTCCATTGGAACCATGCGTCTATCTTGCAC
>Ga0209367_1013351_pt1 | contig 10580 bp, 7 predicted proteins | sample WorMetLIZISLAND2_FD_187412 | JGI IMG/M metagenome (GOLD analysis project Ga0209367, IMG submission 187412) | Marine gutless worms symbiont microbial communities from Max Planck institute for Marine Microbiology, Germany - Olavius geniculatus... ...
GGTCTGGGGGCGGAGCCCCCAGCGGGGTCCAGGGGCAGAGCCCCTGGTCGGGGGGTTAGGGGCAAAGCCCCCTGAAGCTGAAGCACTTTTTGCTTTTGAACGTTCAATGGAGGCCGCAAATTCGCCCATTTTTTTCTGAAATTCGCTGGAAAACGGCAAAAAACGCACCTTTTCATATAAAGTCGCCTGTAAAAAATTTTCATGGTCGGGCCAAAGGGGGGCATCGCACCATGGCGCCCCCCTTTAAATACGCCACTGGTTACTATTGACAGCCTACAGAAAGATGCTAGCACCCTATCTGATAGTATTATTGTCGACCCCTACGACTTACCGTTTAGCCACAATGCCGCACGATTGGCATATCATAGTGCGTTATGACCTTTTAGAGTCATCCAAGGTCAATGCTTTTCGTGTCATTTCAAAGCCAATATGCGACTTCCTATTATTGATCAATAACAACCTAGACCCCATCTCGCACCGTTTAACCACAACGAATCCGTTATCGTTATCGACGACGGACAGACGACAACCGTACCATAAGCTCGACCGTTACTTTAGTACGGTCGGCTAAAAATAGGCCTATGCAAGTGAGCTTGCGTTACGTGCGTTGCGTTTGATGAAAAGTTATAGGCTTGAGTCACGTGAAAGGCAAGTCTTCGGAGGTACCAGTCCAACCAGCCCCGATGATATGGGATTACTGCTGCGACCCACGTTATACATCATGTACGATATCCGTAAGCCGCACTGCAGACGTTTCATGGACCGGCATACTCGTAAGCACGGTAATCGTCCAAGTCGATAAAACTTGATCTTACAATCAATATTTGTTCTTTCGCGGTTAGCCAAACACACAATGCTCGTCTTCATGATGGCAGTGTTTTAATCTCTGCGGATCGATCTCTAGAGAAAATCGTTTCAGCCATGAGTGTTCGTTTATCCTAGCAGTTACGACAGATCTTGCAACTATGGCGTACTTGAGGCCTATTTTCCTATCTCTCACCACAGAGCGTTATTGCCCATAATCTCACTCCAGTGAATCGCGACGATTGAAACCGTGACGAAACATAAACCAATTGTATAGGCCTACGGCTGAATTGCAGAAATGCGCTCTTTTTGAAGGATTTTCGAACGTTCTCTTCTCTGTACAGTTGTAGCTACACTGTACACCACTGCACTAAAACACGAAATCAAAAACTCCCCTCTAGTTGCATGTTGCTTCACTTCCATAGGCACAACCTCGGAGGAGAACGCGAGTAAATATCAAGCAATACACATATTGGCGTGTATTACAAAGCGAACGAAATCAACTAAACTAAGATGCTAGTTCGTTTGCCTTGTACAGTTCGTGTAACGCAACTTAAGTGAACTGGGATTTCAGTTCAGTTCATTTCCGTCGCTCTGCACACGCCTCTGGACTAGACGAATACTAACGTCAACGTAGCTGGCGTTGATGTATGTGGAAGATTCGTCATCAAGGCAACAGTTGAGCGTCACTCGACAGTGATCATCTGCAGTTACATTCACAAACAAACAGAAACATCATAGTCTCACTAGCAAGAGTACGTTGTCTAACTTGCGATCAGGAGGTCGTGGGTTCGACTCCCGGACGGGTCGCTATCTAACTAGTGCTTACTACTTGGATGACTGACTGCGGACAGGTTAACCATCTCAAGTCAACTTAGCCTTCGATCCTTTCGGAGTATGAATAAATCAAGTACCGACGTGTCTGACTAGTGCTAAGGCGGAGCGCGTTTACATTGTGCCGAGTGGCAGATAATACAGAGTGATCCCATATGGGCCAAGAATTTTGTTGTCAAAACTAAGGCCAAGGCCAAGACCAAGGCTGCACGTTCTGTAGAACACGTTACTGCATATGGCATGTGACGCTTTGTAGCTCTTATATGGATTATCTCACGAAAGGCTATAGACTCATAACTTTTAACGTCCTTTAACCAACAAAACGGCGAAGTATTCTGTACAAGTGAATATGTTGGCTGTTTTACTCGATATGATATGATTTGCCGTTTTTGTAGTGGCATCTGCAAAACGATATAGGCCTAACAGTGGAAATGGCAAATCAAAAAAGTAAACCTGACGAAAAATAAACATAGGGCCGATAGTTTACAAAACATCGTAAAACGTTCGTAACATTCTCGTAAAATCTTCGCATCTTCGTCGTAGCTTTGTTGTAAATTTGTCTTACGAGATCTCACAACTTTGGTTCCTGACCAAAGCTGAGCTTTTCTTGCTGTTGCAATCACGTCGTTCATGATCTCGGTTCAGCTGAACGTAGATCAAAGGTTGAACCAAGTTCACGCAGTATTACGTTGCACCAAGTTGAACTCGGATCAGCTAATCCCGTTCAGTTAAACGGTCGTGGTTATACCGTAGACGACGCTGATTGGTCAACCAAGCTCGGCCTACGGGCCAACTACTGTGACGTCACAGTCACACGCAATGCTGCCGAAACAATCCAGTACCGATTGTCAGTAATTTGTTCGAATTTTAAGCTTCCCTGAAGTTGTCACAATTTTCGCATCAGCAGTTGCATGATATAGTTCCGAAAATACGCATTGTGTGTTCCAATAGTTACTCATTAATTATTCTACGTCCGTTGTCACAGGCGCGCGGTAGCGCAGCCCTGCGTTTATAGCGACCGGCTAAGTCAATGGAGAATGGCAAAATTCGACCCCGCGCTGATCCGAAACCCCTCAGCCGATCGACACAAAATTTGAAACAGTTGATTACGTCCGCGAGACGACCCCCTGTGCAAAATCTTGTGCAAATCCGTCCATTTGGTTCTTATCGGCAAATGGGTGAAATATAACGAAAATTTTTTTAGTATATATATACCTTTTTTGTTGACCGACCTAGGTTTGGGTCCCCAATAGCGAGAAGCCGCCATAGCGAAAGGCGTCGTGTCCGTTCGTGATAGTGTGATACGACATCTTTCGCTATGGAGACAACCGCGACTGACGACCTCGGCCGTAGCTTCACGGATCGCCAATCGACCAACTAGCTCCTCTGGTTTAAGAAGACCATCACGGTTGGTGGCGTGGCGTAGTTGGTAACGCGTTTCGGCTGAAACGAAGTTACTCTACGCCGGGCCGGGTTAGTACTGCGATGGGTGACTGCCTGCGGGCAGGTAAACCATCCCGGTGCGAAGCCTGCCAGCTAGGTCGACTCAGCCTTCTACCCTCCGTGGGTAACTCATTTACACCGGTTACGGAAGGTGGGGACCTTGGTACAGCTGACTGGGGTTGCCTAGCCGGCCGCTACGCCAGCCTGTGTCTGCAGGCTGCACACGGTGGCCGTGCGGCAGGCGGCTCTGGTTAGTGAGGAAAGCGCATTAGAGGCGTGTTTACGAAGATGCGCTATACAAATTGACGACCTTTACCTTCTTTTACCTTTACGGGCAGCCGTTGGCAATTTTTGTAGGCACATGCACCGCCGTCAAACTATATTGTATTGTAATTTGTAATTTGTATTGTAAACCTATATTGTACACTAATTTATGGTGTGCATTATTGTCACATCAATCTTTCAAAAATGCTAAGAAGTTTCTTTTGGACAGGATAAAATTCGAATCGGAAATTTTTTTGCAGCAACAGTATGACGAAAAATAATTATTGCCTAGTGCGCATGCGTAACCGCGAATTGAACCGAGATCAGAATTTGATCGGTGGTCAGATGGCAGTTCAGAATTGAACGGAGATCAATGCTTGAACTGCTTTGGTGCAATGCAATTTACGGCTAAACTAGGTTCAAATTCAGATTTGACCCAGGTTCAAAGTTGAACGACGTTTGTGCAACGCGCCCTGAGTGTCAGTACGCACAGGGCAAGACGTCGGCGTTGGCGTTCTTGCGTTGATTCTGCTCCATGCTAGCAACGTCGCACGTCAAACACAGTTCCTCCGCCACTGCGCTTAGAGCCTTTAGCGTTTAACACAACACAAATTACATCCAGTGGCATCGTAACAAAAACGGCAAAGGTTCTATTGCCCTTAATTTCCCTTAAATGTTAGCCTGTTGCCAAAAAATCTTGTTCTCCGAATATTTTTTACAGAAACAATTAAAAATTAAACGTTAGCCTATCCCAAAATTAATTCCTCTTGTGGAAATATTCAGTTACAAGAATACAAAAAAATCGGGGCTAAAAGTTTCCGATGTTGAGAAATTTGTGGACAAAATTTTGAGTACTCATAGTCTCCACTGTCGGCAATTTGCGTACTGAAATTTTAAAAAAACCTTTTAAAAACTTTTGTAACATTAAAAAATAAAAAAAACCTTGTAACTTGAAACTTTTTTTGATAATTTGATTTTTTTACCTCTGAGATCGACGCCAATAAACAATTGATTAGCCTACATGACGTTAGATGAGAGAGCATCATTACCGTGAATTCCAGTTTTAACTTTCCCTTTCTTTTCTTCTTGGTGACGCTGGACAAGAAGTCACTGACGCTGAACGGTCCTGGTTGAGTGCTGAGAATGCAGCGCCTCTGTAACCCTGCATGCAATACCAACATCATCATCATCACCACCATCAGGCACAAAGTCAGAGCTCGACTTCGCACCAGGGTCGGCCTTCTATTAGTTTATAGCGCTCTAACCTTCCACATAATGACCGCGAAAAGGCTCGGACGCAAACGCGTTTTGCCTAGTTCCAGCTCGAAAAATCGCCATTCTTTTAAAGCGCGTAGTACCAACGTCGTTCATGATCTCGGTTCAGCTGAACCTAGATCAAAAGTTGAACCAAGTTCACGCTGAATTACGTTGCACCAAGTTGAACTCGAATCAGCTGATCCTATTCAGTTGAACGGCCGTGGTTATACCGTGGACGACGCTGATTGGTCAACCTCGCTCGGCCTACGGGTCAACTACGATGACGTCACAGGCACACGCAGTGCTTACGAAAGAGTCCAGTACATATTGGCCGTAATTTGTTCGAATTTTAAAGCCGTTGAACCCGCTTGTCACGTGCTGGAAGACGGAATCGGGTGGCGGACGATGATAGTCGGACGGCTGACGAGGAACCGCCTGCCACGTGCTGCGTCGACGGGGTCACGCACCAACTGACTCACAGACGTGTGTCGTGTAGTCGTACAGGAAAGCATTCCTTCAGAAGTCGTTCGTAACCGTAGGTTCGTTCGTACAACGTACAACGTAGTTCGTCGTTTCACATATTTTAAGGCCATCTTTATCCTAGAGATTTTTTTCATATGCCACTATACTCGTATTGCTGCTGCCTACAATGTGTGTAAATTTTTAAAAAATCGCTACACGAAAAAAGTTACGAAATTTTGATTTTTTTTTTGCATGGCGGCCTATGGGCAAAAAAGCTTATTTCTCAGGCCCGAAAAAACTCAGGGATATACCGGCATACTTGCATTGTTGCTGCCTACAATGTACGCAAATTTCAGAAAAATCAAACGGAGGATAAAAGTTAGCCAACACCCGTGATGCAAATTTTTGGGAAAATGGCCCAAAAATTGGCGAGGGAAGAGATATCGAATTCTTTCTTCAGCATTTTTAGACATTGTCGTCTTTTATTAGTAAGCCAAATTTGGAGAGCATCGCTTCGGAAATGGTAGAGCTATAACTTTTTTCGATTTTGCATGGGCCCCTAAATAGACGACATCGCCGATCTGTATATTAATAATAAATGTACAAAACATCAGTTTATACACTTGTTAACGGCGACATGCAATGAGTGACACATCAAAAACAGCAAAAATCATAAAAAGGTGATATCACTCACCATCACATCGTCTAACTGCCAATGTGCTGTTGAATGATATCACTTTTTTATGATTTTTGCTGTTTTCACCCATTTGCCGAGAAGCCCCCAATGCTCGGATTTGCACGAAATTTTGCACGGGGGGTCGTCTCGCCGACGTAATCACCTGTTTCAAATTTTGTGTCGATCGGTTGAGGGATTTCGGATCTGCGCGGGGTCGCATTTTGCCATTCTCCCTTTACTTAGCCGGTCGCCATTAACACAGGGCTGTGCTACCGCACGCCTGTGATAGATCGACCGAAAAACACGATAAGCGGAGTCGAAAGAATAGCGGACAAATCGGTTTAAGTTTGCACTTCACTACTTCGTTGTGGTTAGACTTGTTAGTCGACAAGTCGACGTCCCCCATTTTGGTTGTGAAGATGTTGTATATAGATTTTTTGTAGGTTTTTTTTAAATTTCCAAGAACTTGATTATGTTGCACAATTTGCTGTGAGTTTGTCGTAGACTTTCTATATATTGTCAATTTGTGTACTGCTTGTTGTAGGCTTATACTGCAAATCGACAACAAATTCAAGAAAGCGGCGTTTGTGCTTGAAGGCGCCGACCATTAAGTGAATTACGTTTGCAGCGTGCAGACTGAAATCGGCAAATGGAATAAGCTACGGACTACGGACCTAACATCTGAACAAAATCTTGTCGTAAAAGAAAGCGATATGCCTACGCCGATTATTGCAATTGCGCGTCCGACTAAAACAGGTCAGATTAGGTTAAGTCAGGTGTCATCAAAAATGAACGTAGGCCTACATAATAATAATGATAATGATGTTAGAGTGATTTGCACTGCAGGAAAACTGACGGACACGCTAGGCCTGTCACTTTAATCTGTAGCTAGCACATAAGCCATTTAGCGTCGGTCGGCGGCATAATGAAGTCGAACGTTCTTTGTCAACGCCGTATCGAAAATCAAGCTTAGCCTAATTATCATCATGTGGAAGACTCTTCTATTCTCTAACGAAAACTCTATATAACAAGTTTAAATAAGAAAATTTCCGATTGAAAGCTGTATCAAATAAGCCTAGTCAAATTCATCAATTAGGCTATTCGTAACTTAACTGAATACCTTCAGCCCTGTCGTAATGCATAGATCTATTTGGAGCAAAAGATCACTTTAATTTTATTTTCCAGTCTCAAACATGTAATGTAAATCTAATATCACTGTCTGCTGACTATCTAATTTTAATTTTGGTATTTTACTTTTGGATTATATTATATATTTAAAAAAATTTTTTTAGTTTACCTCGGGTAGTAAAGGTTCCCGGAGGTTAAAAACAAAAAGTTAAAAACAAAAACCAAGTTGCTGGAGTGGCACTAGTCTAGTCCAATTCGGTAGGAACTGTAAAGGTTCTTTTGAAGGCTACCGAGTTGTAGCGCTGAACCGCCAAAGAGACTCGCTGAAATAAGTATGTGGTTTCGCGACAGTCTCCCAAGACATCTGACAACCTGCGGCCAAGCTCAGTGAAGAAGGAAATTCCAGTAGAATTTATCGGTCCGAGTGTTTCCAAAGGCTGGAATGTATGTGAATGTGGAAGTGATGAATATTTTGCAGATTTTCTGGCCGTGGCATGCTCTGCTGCGCCACTTGGACTGGCAGAGAGCGTGAGATAGAACTCCGACAGTGTATTGACTACAGTGACATCCTATGCCATTGCTTTGCCAGCGTGCCAAGGAATCAAAGTGCTGCCGTCGGGGCGTTTACCATCAACTCTGACAAGACCAGATGGCTTTTTCACGGATGGGACGTTGGCTTTGCACAAAGCCCGCCAGATGAGATCGTTGATTTCGTGATGGCGTGCCATCCTGCCAAAGGCCAAACGACATGACAGACCATTATGCTCTCTAGCATCAGCCATCTTCCCGCAGGGACAGTCTTGGGGTGTGCAGAGGTCTACACCAAGTCTCAAACCAACTGCGATTCTGACGGCCTCATTATCCAGACGTAGGCCGCAGGCGGAGATCGGAAGTGCGTGAAGCCAATTATTGCTGGTGTGTGGTGTAGAAACAGCTGAAAGCCTTGCCTGGTGGTAGCTGTCACTGTAGCTGCTCGAAACAAGGGTCTTGTCTGCCGTGATGGCTGAAGCGTCTCAGACTGCCTGCTAAGCAGATGATGCTGGAAATACAGGCAGCGGCATGGAGTGCAGAATAAACCACTCAACTTCATAGTCAGCTACATGAGTGTCCACGGAAACAACAGCGTTGACGAGAATTTCATTCTGGAGATCGAGAGTGCCCGCAGCCGAAGCTGGAAAGTCGGAAGGTGAAAGCGGAGCAGCTCAACGGATTCCAAGACCTCCTATTCTATATATTAATTGTGTGTTTTATTTGTTGTTCTTTTGTATCAACTTATACACTGGTTTATTTGTAAGCGGATTACCGAAACCAGCTTCGAACTAGCACATGTGATGCCGTATTTTTATATTTTTAATAAACTTGATTTATTGACAGATATATCACTTTTGGCGGTGACATGTCGAACCAATATTTTTCGACACTTTTTGGATAATTGCTTCTTTGACCTAGATCTGTGCCATTTATAAACGTAGCACGTCGAGTAGCGACTTACCGATGACGTCAGCCATGACGTACGCGTGGTCACGTGACTAGTCGCAGTGACGTCATAACGATACCGACGCGCCCACCGCAATGCTTAGAATATTTCCTTTAGTCGTTCAGTTGGTCGTTTGGTGGCGGCGCAATCGTCTCGTTGCCTCAAGTCTTCATTGAGGCCCGCTGCTCGTTCACAGACTGTGACTGTGAACTGCGTTGTCGACATGGCAACAGAATGAGGCGACGCGATGCGACGCGACGCCGCAGTCAGCCTCGCATTGGTAGGCCTACTACCGGCACGTGATGCGGTCCGTGCGTCCAAACATCTTGGTTATAAGGCTCGCACATGCAAGAGACAAGAAGCCCAGCTGTCGCTAGGATATTCGACCGTAGGGGCCTACCGGTTATCAGTAACCTTCAAGGTCATCCAAGGTCGATAATTTTCAGGTTATTTGAAAGCCAATATGGCACTTCCTATTAGTGATCAATAGTAACCTTGGCCGTATTTTTCACCGTTTCCGAGATATGGCCAGTTTTCTGTTGAAACCGCACATTTTCCCCACTTTTCGCCGTTCAACTCTGTTACTATTACCATTATATTACTGCTGCTGCTGCTGCTCCTAGTACTACACCTACATCAACTACAACAACAACTATTACTACTACTGCTACTACAACAACTACTACAGTACTCTACAATAATTTGTACACCTGCCTACTTTGCCTCAAATTTCGTTGCCGGGGCAATGAGGGTCGGTTTTCGAAAATTGGATTGGCTTCATTTGATAGCCCGTCCCTCGAAACCGTCCACTAGTTGCAAAAATTCTAAAAAATAGATCCTGTAGAAGCCGAGTTGTAGCCAATTTTGTTTCAATTTTGTGTCAAATTGTCCTGGCAACAGAATTCGGTCAAGGGTGAATACATCACTAAATAGTCTAATTCCTTGCGACGTTACGTTAAGTCTTAGCGTGTGTTACTATATTACTATATTGTTATTATATTTATATTCATATAGCGCTGTATGCAGAGCTTCACACTACAACGCACACTTCGTATTTTTCGGTGAACTGCATATTGATGCCGCTCGGCACACTAAATCGCACATTCGTGTTTCCCGCGAAACCGCACACTGATGCTGCACAGCACACAACACAAATTCACTAAAATTCACGAAATGCAGTAAGCATGTGTTTTAAAATTTAGTACAGTCTAATCTGTGCTAAATTTCCTAATCAATGCTTATTTTTTTCGTTTTTTTTGCATTGCACATCAATATTGCAGTGTGTGTTTGAAAAAAAACTATTTTTTGTTTTTGTTCCGGCAAAGGGGGGCGTATAATATAGTGCAAAAAATCATATTATTAACTAATAAGTTATATCAGTAGAAATGCCATGTCCTTAGATTTTAGACTGTATATGTTTGACAGTTTTTTATCTCTCAGATAAATAATTACCTCCGCCAAGGAGGTTATGTTTTTGCCTTTGAGTTTGTTTGTCTCTGTGTTAGCAAGATAACTCAAAAAGTGACTCTGAAATTTTCAGGGAATGTCCGAAATGGCAAAAACTACAAGTGATTCAATTTTGGGGGTGATCCGGAAGGAATCTTGGATTCTAGATTAATATGCTTGGCGGAGGTCTGCGCACTCCGAGTGCTTTTCTAGTTATTTTTGGAGTTAAAAACTGCTGTGCCGCGCGGCATGATCACTATGCGGTACCGGGTTAATTGATGGACTGGTTGGCCGAAACCAAACCAAGATGTCTTGCGGCTGCAAGCGACTTGATGCGGCACCAGAACTTCATCTACGATCGTCCGCGGGTGGGTTCAGCGCATGGGTGCTAGAAGGGTGTCACACAGTGTGCACAATCAATACGATAATGTCCATCGCTCTGACCTTGCGACGACTAAGCTCGCCACACTGAATGTCCGTCTGTCCGCCTGTCTGTCTGTCGCTCGCTCCTCACAGCCTAAATGTTCTCAGTGTAAATCGGCTCAGACTCTGAACTGGGTTTGCAGATAGGCCTAGCGCCGACGTTAAACGACTTATACGTAGCAATTCTCGGCAGAAGTAACAGAATAAGTAATCGATCGCAGACTTTACGCATTACATTAAAGTTTAAAGGTCCATGGCCACGGTCAAACTCACTCGCGCAATTTCTGTAGATTTAAATTAGACATTTAACCTCGCATATATAATATGTCGATTTGAGCTTCATAAATATATGAAATTAATGCGTGA
>Ga0209367_1013352_pt1 | contig 10580 bp, 8 predicted proteins | sample WorMetLIZISLAND2_FD_187412 | JGI IMG/M metagenome (GOLD analysis project Ga0209367, IMG submission 187412) | Marine gutless worms symbiont microbial communities from Max Planck institute for Marine Microbiology, Germany - Olavius geniculatus... ...
GTACATTATAGCTGCGGAAAGTTAGTGATTAATTTATCGATTAAAATTTCATTACAATTTTTGGACTTCTTAGCTTAAAATGGCTGGGCCGGGTCGGGTGGGGTCACGGGTCACTCATTAGCTCCAAAACGTGGGTCTGGTCGGGTCAGAGTTTGTGTGGGTCGGGTCCAGAAAAAGTGACCCGCGTCCAACCCTGCTGCGCCTTGGCGCTTGCCCCCACATTGCCCCAACTTCAGATTTTTAGTGCCGCCCATGGACCAGTGGCAAGAAAAAGAGCGCCCTGCCGTCCCAGCGTACACTGCGCGATGTTTTTTTGTGTTTACGACAGCTGCTTTCGGGTGACGTCGGTGATAAAGAGGTAATTGCAAGCGATTTATTTCGGCCGAAATTTGCGGGTGTGTGTTTCTTCGCCGGGCTGCAACGTAATTCTATTCCCGTAATTAGAACTAATTACTTCCCAAGTAAACCAACCTACTGGGCAGCTAGGCCTATATACGGCCACGATACATTGACGTTACAGACAGACGGATCGACGGTCTGACAACATGCAGTGACACAGCATAACATAAAAGCAGATTTGTATAGCGCCATTAGTGTCACAGTGTATCTAATGAATCCCGAGGCGTAGTGCAAGGAGCGGTAAAAAGGAAGTAACTTAGCCTAACTACGTGACTTCGGCGGCAGGGCGCAGACGACGTCATGGACATCTCGCGGTCTGACCAGTCTTCGTCGTACACTTCTAGCAACACATCTATGTACGATCTCGGGTCAGAGATCACGTAGCTCTTAGTCGATTGTTTATTGTGCATAACATAAGATGTGAACGGCTTCGTTTTGTTTGATGCACTTGCTACTGTGCTGTGTGACAATAATGATGCTGATTTCTGCGTCACCGTACTTATACTTATACTTATACTGATAGATATTATACTAGATAATACTCCAGTTCAGTTCAGTTCCGTACGGAAGTTTGTGTTTACCTCCTCTTGTGTAAACGTACGTGCTACCATTAATTTTGTTACCGCCGTATGCAGTAGGCCAGTAGGCCTTTACTAAACAATTCCGCTTGTGATGAGAACAGAAACTCTTTATTTACATTTTACAGGGTATTCTTATTCACTTAACTTATTGTTTGCCTCTAATTCATTGTTATTCAGGTTATATTCTTCTCGTTGTAGTTGCAGCTACCGATTACTGCTAGTCATTTGATACTGAAAAGATGCTGTGCAGCTAATAATGACGTTATCCTAGTGGCCTAGGTACTCGTCGCCGCGAACCTTTACCCAGTAATCACGAGCTAATGCGTTCTCCGGGTTCGAAATGCCGGTGTCAGCTTAACAGCTGGGTAGACACGCGGAGGCTTTGAATCACGGAGGCTGCATGTCAGAATCACCGCCAGTGATCAGGATACAGTGTGTTAGCGTTTCAAGCTACTCTGCTGTACAGAACATTTTTGCGAAGAATGCCCGTCAGAGCTCCTGGCACAATTCTTACATGTCAGTAACACATATTATGTTAGTTTGAAGACACGTTGGCATTAATCAGAGCAAAAGATTTCAACAGTTTACAAAGCTATGTAAGGGCGATATGAGTCAAAACTCGAAAACAGCAAAAGGGTTTTGGGGGCGATATTATTGCGTGTTGAATTCCAGACTGGCTTTTACAAGACTAGCCATTCTAAATACTTGAAATAAAAATACAAAAACAGAAGCATTTCTCCTGCATTTTGAAGAATCACTGTCCCCTTGTGGCTTTGTATCGCCCCATGTTTTGAGCATAAAATAGAGACGGCACTAGCAGGCCTATCATTTCCTTCCATCGAGCTCTGACGTCACCAGCGAATGGACAGTGCGGATATATCCAACCATTCTGTGCAATTTAGCTTCTAGAAATGACGTCGATGGTAAGTCGTCGTGTTTGACTGTGGACCACCTGCGCCCTGCACCTGTCCATTAGCCACTCGACATTGCACAATAATTTACTCCGCATGCAAAGTTTTATTTAGTGTTTTTATTTTACATTTACTACTTGCTTCCTCAGCCTTCCTGCATCTTCCGTGAATTTTTTAAAACTTTGATCCAACAAACTAGGCCTATTCTATACTGCAGATGTGCAATTATGCTGAAAACTACGTTGAAAAAAATATACGTGTATTTTGAAAACAATTTTCTCAGCATTGCATATCACGCGAATACTGTAGATTCTCTGAGAATTTTTAATATCCGGATATTGATTTTAACCACAAGAACGAAGTGCAACTTTTTAGCGGCAAGCTGTAAAAATGGTGCGAGCGAGCACATGTTTCGATTACTAAACAAATTTGGTAGCGGCAGAATAATGCTGATCGGAAATTTGTCATATATTGCAATGTTTAAGTCGAGGAAATTTATGAATCATGTTTTATGCTATGGTCATATACTAGTGCGTATGTGGGTTGTGGTAAAGTTTGTCACCATAAGGATAGTTGCAACATCATCATCATCATCTCTCTTTAATAAAACAGATTGACAAAATGCAACCATACATAGCATACAAAAAGACATAAAAATCTGATAAATGTCATTGAATAGAACTTTGTCCAAATGATTACTACTGTAGTGTGACTATTAGGTGGAAAGTGCTGAGTGCTGACTAATAAATGTTTTAGAACAACATTCTGTTTATGTAATTTCTACTATCAGTCTTGACAGATAATGTGAAAGAATGACTCCGTGGTCGGAGATTGTAAGTGTGATCAGTTTTCGCAGGTAAAAGTTTGTACAGAACGTGATGAGAATTGTGCTGTATCTTTGCAAATAAGTTGTCGTCCATGTCTCCAACCAATTGAGAAAAAGAAGGATCGTCAGCCGAGTATAAGCCGGATTGTACCGCACGCCCTAATGATGCTTCTAGACGTTGTTTATCAGCAGCACTGGTGAATCCCCACCAGGCTGGAGAAGCATAAAGTAACTTCGAAAGAATGACGACCTTGTAAACATGCCGAACAAGATGTGTTGCAACAAGATGTTGTTGAACAAGATATTGCCGCCCAGGCGGCAAGGCAAAACCTTTCTCTGTAGTTTACTTATGAATGTGGGCTGCTTGCAAAAATACTGCAGAACATTTTACGAAAAAAACGCATAGCTTAAAAATAAAAATGTATTACTTGTAAGTGACTTAAATAAAACATTTGCGAAAATATTGTTGACGTGGTTGCGCATAAAATTTTGTTGGATACGCCGTGTAAGCAACAGCTGCCAAACAGTTTAAAAGCACTTTTTTATATCGAAGACGTACTAACACAACCTCACTCACTTTGTTTTAACAAGCTTTTGCGCAAATTTTAATGTAAAACATTTTTGCAAATGGTTTACACGTAATTGCGTGCAAAAATAAAACACGTTAAACAATTGCAGAAAAAATGTTTGGAAACGTTTTGTTTTTACTTTTAGCCACTGCCTTATTGCGCGTCAAAGATGACAGACCGATAATAAGGCATCCTACATCTGAGATCAAAAGGTGAGCAAAATAGTGGGTTAAAGCAAGTCTTATCGCATGACATTGGGATGACTTTAATGGACCTGGTAACAGTTTGTTTCGTGACAGACAGAGAGGCAGATGCATGGACAACACGATGCGTTTCTGCTGTCGTCAACGGATAAGAACTATTAACGACCACTTTGCTTGGCAACAGCTGGCGCAAGACGGTGTGACAGTTTGGGAAATCTTTGACGGTCGCGGAGTTCTGATCGTTGTGGGGTTCACACAAATGCAATAGGCTACTACTCTGTACAATGTAAGATTTTGTTTTCGCGTATTTCATTAGCGTGGACTGTAGAATGCTGCAGTATATACGACTAAATTATACGACTAAATTATAAATTATACTTTTAGTGGTTATATTTTTTTAAAAAACGAACCTGAAATTGCAGCGTATTTTGTGCAAGAAGCTGGCGAATTCTGTAGGCTGTGTTCAAACCCATACAAACGTAACCAACTGAGACGCCGTTTAATCACTAGTCAAACTGCTGAATGACGGCATCGTGAAAAAATAATAAAACTGATTTGAGATGAACAGCGGTAGGGTGAAAATACTTTGCAATTAATTTTTTTCTGCGAAGATGCCAACAAAGCCCCGTGGAAAGCGTTACAGCAGAAAGTCTAATAACTCTGTATTTAATAACATGCCGCCGTCAGACTGGACAATTTCAAGGATAGGACGAGACCTAACTAACACGAGGCTTCATCAGTCATCGTATTGAACACACTAGCGTCTCAAGACGCGTACAGAGCGAACGAAATTAACTGAGCTAAAATGAGAGTTGCGAGTTAATGAATATGCAAATCCGTACTCAGAAAATCAAGTAGCAACAACGTTTGCTGTATTATAACGCATTTACGCATGATCACCAATTACCTTTAGCAAACATTATATTGTATTTTACGTTATTGCTATTAAAATACAACAAAGAATTGTCTACATGGCTATCGCGTGCCTAGTTGGCTGTCGAGTATAGAGCGTTGATTGGTTGAACCAATTTGATGAGCGCACATTAGTCAGTTCGTCAAAAATGTCAGTTCCGTTTAGTTCAGTTCAGTTGGGTTCAGTCGCTTTGTACACTCCTTAACGCCGTGCAGGTCTGGCATCACAGCTGTTAGACACCACGCAGACTGTTGTCTACCGGTGCAGCGGCTGCTTGCTGACGCTAAAATTTATATTGTCTTTACGACATCTCAACAGTTACATAGTAAATAAAATGTCACTGTAAATTAGTTCGACGCATCACAACACTGAATGTGTCATTCTGCGAAGAATTACGCCACTAAATGATAGCGCGAAGTAATCGCAGTCAGACGTTGAGTTTCGTTTAATAATTGTTACTTCGAAAACGTCCATCTCTCCAAAAAATTATCGAAATCCGTTCGCAACTTTTTAGTTATATCTCAGACAAGCAAACACACAAACTTTATACATTTAAATAAAAAAAATATTTTTTCAATTATACACAGGCCTACGCTTTAGCAAAATTTGACTGAAAGTCATAGAACGGTTATAGTGGCTTGAGTTAAAAAAAAACAAGAAGCCCAGCTGTCGCTAGGATAGCCGACCGTACTGGTTGTCAGTGACCTTAAAGGTCATCTAAGGTCGATGATTTGCATTTTATTTGAAAGGGCGTGTGTTAATTTTTATTGCCAGATTTTTTTTTCAAAATTTGAAACAATCACAGAGACGATCATTCTGAACTTGTCTTTAAAGTCTGAGCTCAAGTCAAAACGGCTACCTTTGGCCTTATAGTCTCAGTCGGGTACGCTGCTGCTTGATCCCTTTGTCTTATCTTAATGTAAACAAACTCTGACGTCATAATGACGCTACACTAAACACACAAAGTAAGATGCGTACGTCATAACGGGCGTGACCGTAAGTAATGTTAAGATAATGCAGTGTACGATATTTCGTTGAAATCCATAAACTACACAAACGAATTAGGCGTGTCTGAAGCAAGGGTCCGCTAATTTTGGGACACGGTGTACATTCAGGCTCATCCAGACAGATAGAGCGCTGCAGAAAGTAACAGTTCGCGCCATAATCGTAATGTGGGTCGGGGATAGGTTTTTTCTCACAGTCGATCGGCATATTTTCCAACGACCGCCGACAATAGGACACGGTTCACTACAGAACCGTATCCTTCGGTGGACATAATAGGCCTAACAGTAATTTGCAGCTAGAGTCGTACAGTAGAACAACGCAGAAGCTGCTTAAGAGTGCAAGTAACGGATAAGCGTTGGGATCACGCAACTTGTCTATATCAGTCGATTTCACTCGGCCGCCAAATCAGTCTCTGACATCTTCAGCTTATAGCAGTCTGTCTTATCAGCAGACGTTTAAGGCACATGGAATTGGCGTCGTTAAAGCGACGCGCGTCAATGCCGTGTGCTCTTCACACACAATGCAATCGCGCTGTCGTGTTTCGTCAGACCGCCGTCAGTCGTCATAATCAGTTAACGATGCCAATCGTATATTTCTCTCTCTGTTATAATATGTACAGTCTTGTTTTCCTAAACTTCCGTTTTTCTAGTTTTACCAGCCATCACCTGAATGTATTCAGTCTACGTCCAGGCTCTGATGTATAAGGCAAAGTGTCGCGGCTAAAACTGGCGAACTTAGACCGTTTCCGTCGTTGTTACGCGCGACAGCATGTAATGCTTCGCGCGTCTTAGCTATCGTCTAGACGTCCTTCTGTCCGTCCTTTTGTGTGTCTGTCACACTTTGCAGCTCTATCAAAACGGTGCAAGTTAAGATCACAAAATTTTCACTGTGGGCTGCTGCAAAGACTAGATTTTTTTGTGACAAAATTTCGTGCCCATGGGTGATGGAGTTTTTCCTTAAACGAGGGCGTAAAAAGGGGTATTCACTACAAAGTTTTTATATTCCCGCTATTGGCTTGTCTTGCGTGAAAACGGTTGCAGATAAGCACAGACATGTTGTTTATCATAACAAGCACAGGTGACGAACTTTGTAGGGGTATCAACATCGATCTCATTGAACAACCCTGAAATCTAAAAAGCGGTCTTTTATAGTGTTTTTCGCGATTTTAAGCTGCAATGCATAATTTAACAGTGAATTCCACCAAAATTACAACAGATACACCAGAACAACCGACAACCTGCGTGTGAAATTTTCAGCACAGAAAGTAGATTTTAAGCGTCTGAGTTTTGACCTTCTAGATTTATAACGTCTTGCGTACAAAGGCCTCAAATTTGGGTACTTTTTTCAAAACGGATTATTATATTTTGTACGCCGTACAATAATTTTTTAGGTGGCAGCGTCGATGCTGTCGCGCGTCACGTGAGCTTTGCTCGAATTACTTTTTTGAAAACAGGCAAAATTTGTTAAAATTTTTCACACAATTTTCATATCTATCGATTGAGATAAACTCAAAAATTGAAAAACCTGTACTTTACAAACTGTTTTTCGGTAACTTGTAGCACATCGTGTAAACTGAATTTGGTTTAAACTAACGTTAGCGAGCTTTTTAAGTCGATACTCCGTTATTTGCAAGATAAATAATGTTGTGGTTTTGCTAATCCTACGATAATTTTTTTTTGTGTTTTTGTATTGCCAAGCGTACATTTTCACCTCAAAAATCACCAAAAGGCGCTTTGCGATTGGGTTCTGCCTAACGCGCTGGAAACTTAGAGCGATCACCTAGAAAACGATTTTTAACTAAAAGAATAAACAATGACGGAAAAAGAGAAACGCTCGCTGGAAAAGTAATGTTTTAAGGTTTTTTAACACTGAAACGTATGACGTGCGTGCTAATATCGGCACGTACAGTGCTATTACTGAGGTGCGATTGGCGCATCTTTCTGTACGACGGCATCTACGCTCAGCGGCAGCAACAGCAGCAGCAGCAGCAGTCTGCTCTGTCACGTTATCTTCGCAGATTCAGAGTACACAGTACGGCGGATAATCAGCGACGGCGCAGACGCGAAGAATGGACGCGGCGGCCGCGTTCCATGTCGGCGCCTGCGGTGCACGCGAGACGCTCGCGGGCGAGTGTGTAGGATGGAGAGCCGAGACGAGACACGCAGCAAGCAGCGCCTGCCAGCAGCGACCGACAGCCGCGACATCCGCACCCTGTCACGCACTGCACACAACGCTTGGACCGATAGACCTGGCTGACGACGGTTAAATGTGAAGCTAGTTGCGTCGTTGGAGAGCGAGAGATCTTCGCTGTCCGCTACCGGCGTCAATAACTGACCAGGGCACCAACAGTACTGGCACGCGCACGAGATCTTGCGGTGTGGTTTCATTCCAACGCTCGACTGTGACACTTGCGTAGTTGAAGAACGAAGAAGAACTGACATAGACCTATCCACTGGTATCGTGCACGACACTGCGATTGGACCGGTAGACTAAGGACAGGCGGGCTTTTAAACGGCATGCACGACGTCGACACTGGCTTATTATCGGCTAAACGGCAGCACACGTGACGTGACGCAACGTGGTTGCCCAGGGCTCTTCTCGCTAGTTCCTGCGGTGCTAGATTTCCATACAGATTCACGCCTCGGGCGATGACGTGGCGTATTAGTCGGAGCCACACAGAACTAAATAGAAGATGTACTTTATGTTAGCAACTGATAACTATTAAAGCTGTGAGCCTATTAACGGTGCTACTCTGAATAGGTATGTACGTACTAATCTGAGCAAGTATGAAAAATGTGGCTGTGCGGGCACGACAGTTTCAGCTACCCGAGCCGATCCGTACTCGCGTCGCTATTGCCGTACCCGTAGGTACGGGTATACCCGTAATACCTGTGCACTTCGTCTATGATGCGCAACCCGCTCGTCTTTCGTCGTTACCGTCGGACCTGTGTGTTATGTATCCCAACGCATCAAGTAGTCACTGAGCGTTCTTATCGCACCTCACACGGTAGTGTGAGTGTTGTAAGGACAACCTTCAAAGTCTATGGGAAAAGACAAACTTTGACCCTCAGCCAACCAAAAACCCCTAAACCGATCGTCACCAAATTTGAATGGCGTGATTATGTCGTGGACGCCTACCACCAAAAAAAATTGGGCTCGATTCGCCCAGGGGTTTTTGTTCCCCATGTAGATGAAATATACCTCTCCTGTTCGAAATTTACTACACTTTTTTGGTACTTCAACTCGCCTACAGGCGAGTCCGTTAGACCGATTTTTACGCTTAATACGTCAAATGACGCGGTTCTGAAGCGTATTAGGCCTACCTGCCCAATGGTTACCGATTTGGCCGAACTGCCCGAAATGTGCACAGATAGGCACAGATACAACAGATAGGCCTAAGCGTATAATATAAACTTAACTAATGTACAAGTCTGCGTAATGACGATAAGGTGATCTCATATAGGGCTGCTTTCACTTTGGACCAAAATACTATAGGCCTGCTGTATCGGATGGTCATTGCCATAATAGACCACTCAGGCTAAACTTGAGTGCATTAACAGCAAATGTAGGGCCAAGACGACAGCCGGATCATTCATGCATGCAGTTAGGGCCTATAAATGGCAAGCATACGGAAAAGTTCACGTTCTTATTAGACATCAACAATGTCCCATCACTTTATTATCCGGCCATCCATCTGTGCATTCTACACGCATTCATAACTCAAGAAATAAGGCATAAAAATCTAAGATTGATGTAAATGTTCTCCATGGCACAATAGCTGCTACACTATCTTTCAGCTTTAAAATGTCTAATGTCAGGGTTAGGGTTGTGCTGTGCAGTTGGACAGTTTGAAAGCATATGAGTGTGTGGTTAGCTGAATATTGTGTCGGCACAGGGTGCATATTAGCTTCCTTGTTACCATTAGCTAAACCATAACAGAAACATTTTCGGCTGCTACGTTAATCAGTAAGCATTGGGCAAGTAGGCCTAATACGACTAATAACATCAAACGAAGAAGGCTTTAGACTATGTTAGTGATTACCAACTAAAATCAGCTTGTAAGGACGCCATATGCATAGCCTCATCTAAGGTTACCCAAATGATTTTTGTTGTTTTAGAGGACTGATATCATCACATCGTCCTTACACACAGTTATAAACTGGCAAGTTTTTTTTACATATATAGACTGTAATATTTGAACATAAAGCAAACACTTAAAACTACAAATCTGAGATTCTATCGTTTTCCGCCGAGCGGGGTGATGATAAAAATTAGAAAAGGATGTTTATCCCCTCAGCCAATCAAGGAGTCTGACTAAGCGTTCGTGAATCGCGAGATAAGCTTAGCTTAGTTTACTTCAGCGGTGTCCACGCACGGCCCAGGCCAGAAACGCAGTTTGGGCGTTACTGAACACTTCGGGTGCAAAGATAATTTAATATGTTGATGCAAAATTGATACACACTGAAGCTAATTCGAAAAATTCAGGAGTCGCTTCTAATTGGTACGTGGATCCATACTATTGTCAAGCACTGACTTAAAATGGACGTTTTTACTGTATCGTACGTAGAAATTCTGTTAACATTAACTGATTATGTCTCACATGAAGCAGAACAGGCTAGGTTTATTATTGAGCACCGAGCAGGATTATGATCAAACTTCACCACGAGGGCCTAATTACAGAAGAGATTCAACCCTTACCTCTGTTGCTTTAGTTCGTGGTCGAGATCCCGAAACGAAACAATACAGTCGACCCAAGTGTTTCATATTTTCCAGCTTATCAGTTGTCACTAGTTCAGGAATGACATGACATGCGGTCAGAAATGACATGACGTGAAATGTAATGCAGATCGGTTCATATTCTAGTACAAAATGTTGACCAAAGCCTAATCCGTTTTAATATTTGAAAACTCACAATGTATCTTACTTCTAAAAATTGTGTGTGAATTGTTGACGTCAATATATTTACGTTTTTAAAAATGAAAATCGTGCATGAAAAGTGCGCGCTAACCAAAAAATATAACTATAGAAAATGTGTCCGTTAAGTGCCTACATGTTGTGCAGCCTCCGTCTGGAGCTGGACAACCCCAACTTCCACCGGTTACTTATAAAATGACGGCGATTTAAAAAATATATATGCAAAACCTGCATGATGTCTATAGGCTACTGGTAAAAA
>Ga0209367_1013353_pt1 | contig 10579 bp, 5 predicted proteins | sample WorMetLIZISLAND2_FD_187412 | JGI IMG/M metagenome (GOLD analysis project Ga0209367, IMG submission 187412) | Marine gutless worms symbiont microbial communities from Max Planck institute for Marine Microbiology, Germany - Olavius geniculatus... ...
CCACGTGACTGTCCTGAGGCCTGGCAATTTTTGAGGGGTCCGTCCAGGAATCGAACCCAGGACCTCTCGCTCTGGTGAAGTTGACCTGAGTCCAACACTCTAACCACTCGGCCACCGAGCTCCATTCTAGAAACAGCTAGAAGCTCAAAAACTACCACCCACACGAGGAGCTTTACATGAAGCCACTGCACAGGCTCTAGTGTGGTATCAGGATGATTATACCTTACCTACAAATACCACCAGCAACAGAGTGTGGGTAGAAGGAAGAGGGAGATGGATTAGTACCAGATCCAACAAGAGATTCTCTAGCTCCAGCTTCTATTACACATCTGATAAAATGTGGATGCAAGAAGACCAGCTGCATGTCCCACTGTTCCTGCAGGTCTCAGCGTCTCAACTGTTCTGAGATGTGTATGTGTGGTGCTGATGAAGAGGTAACGTAACATAAGTCAGGAACTCTTGGGGATTGATGACGACGACGATGATGATGATGATGATGATCCTGACATCAAACTGTGAGACACTAATTGTAACATTTCTTGTTCCTAACCAAGAAAGATGATGGTTAGAAGATGTTGAACAAAGAATTTTGAGGTAACAATAACGTTTAAGCCAAAACACATTGCTATTAGAACACTTTCGAGCTGCTTTTGGCACTTTTGATAGTAAAAAGCAAAATCAAGTGTATAGTTTGTTAAATACCTGTTTATATTTCATTACCTTATGAAAATTTAGAACCAATATCACATGTAAGCTGTGTATAACATCGTTTACATAATATTTTGTGTATCGTAATGCAACTGTTTATCGCAATTTTGACCGTAACTTAAATTTAAGACAAAATTGTCAGAAAACAGTTTTAAAAAATGGCGACATGTTTTTTCTGCAACTATAATCCATCCTCAAGACAGTCCAGCCAGTTGCCAAAAATTAACATTCAGTTTCAATGGGAAGACATTGGCCCCCCTACTACTAGGACAAAATACAACAGGTCCTAATGCCACACACGTATGTCTTACGTGGCTGCCAAAACAGTCTGTGAGTTTAAAGATGACTCACATGCCGTGTCAGCACCCACCCACAACACAGGTCCAAAGTTCGATTTTTCTGCTGTTTTTGCACAATACGTGTGTAGTAGGTTGGTATACATAAGCAATGCACTGATACGTTTCCACGTGCTGCCTCAGTTCATAGATTAAACGCCGGTCAAATCAAGGACAAAAATACACTAAGCACCGAAATTAGTTTTAGACCGAAACCTAAGTCAAGAATATTTTTAGTATTGATTGTCTTCATCAACCAAATTAATTCTGTAAGATTTGGTTTCTGCTGTGTACATGCAGGTTTCATATCAATGCTGTCAAGAAGTTCAAAGTCTGCTGCAAACCTACCTACACCTGCACTACGGTGTGTAAGCATTTCTTAGCTTACTTCGGTCTAGTTTGAGCCATTGGCCTGACGCCAAATGCACTTCATGACATTACCTTTGACCTTTGAACTTGACCTTAATTTAGATCTGCCAAAAATGTATTTGATAACCTCTAACCTTGACTTTGGCCTAAATCTGTCAAAAATGCACTTGGTGATCTTTGACCTTGACCTTGACCTGTCAAAAATTATTGATTAGACACTAGGACCGTACACACAAGTTATTTCTACTATCACTGAAACAAAATGACAAGAAAATAGAAAGAGTTTCTAAGAATGAGACATACGAACAGACCTTGCTATCGATGACTCGGCTAAGCCAGCGAAACTGATTCATTATCAGATGTGGAATGTTCGCTCCTCGGCTTGACTTTAAACTGCACACACCACAGTCATCCCTGACGTTCAGCAGTTGACCAGATCAATGCCTTAACCCAATGCCTTAATTAGACCTGTAAGCGAGAGCGAGAGCGAGCGGTAGCGAGCGAGAAACGGGACGAGCGAGAGCGAGATTTTTCCCGTGAGTGAGCGACAATACATACAAGCGAGTCGAAGCGAGCGAAATTTAAGATGGCACATGATTTTTCACGCGCGACAGTATGTAATGCTTCACTCATTTTGGCTGTCGTCAAGGCGTTTGTCTCACTCTGTCTGTCTGTCCATCGCACTCTGCAACTCTATCAAAACGGTGCAAGCAAGGATCACCATATCTTCACTGTCGGCTGCCAAAAATTGTTTTTGACTATAGTTTCAGGATCTCAAAAACGGTGCGAGATGGGCCAATGTTACTATTAATCAATTATAGAAAGTCCCATAAGTCCTTTCAATCGACACCAAAATCAGCGACCTTGAATAACCTTGAAACCCAGAACAAGGGGTTTATTAGTGAGTTTTGCGTTTTAGGCTGCGGAGAACATTTGAGGAGTGAATTGCGCCGAAATGGCTGGAAACAGACAAAGACAACATGCATCTAAAATTGTCAGCATTAAATGTAAATTTGTGGAGTTGAAGTTTCGAATTCTCGACCCCTGATTTTTAAGGAGACCTCAATCGTTTTTACCTTGGCTTCCTTTAACACCCAAGTATGGAATCAACTTCCATGTGATTTAATAAAGATCATAATCTCCTTCATCATTTAGGAAATTATAAAAGGACTACTCAATATAGGCCTATACAGGGTGCGACAAAAAAGTAATCCCCATGTTGTACATTGCAGAACTTTAAGCATCGACTTGAAATTTTCTGATGGAACCTTGCAATTTTTTGTTTTTCTCGCTGAGCGAGTAAAGCGAGCGAGATTTACCTACGAGCGAGAAAACGACTGGTGAGTCGCTTACAGATCTAGCCTTAACCAGTCAGCCGTCAGTGTTTCTACTGCATCCAGACAATATAGCAGATAATAAAGACAGTCACTATTAAAGCCTAGCCACATAATCTGATATAACTAAAAAACTGGATTTCCAACAATGGATATCCCTACTTAAATGTTGGCTACTTCTATCTTTATCAACCACTTGCCAACAACTAATATCTGCTATAGCCTATGCCACAAATATGATTACAGTTCTTTAAATCTGTTCCATGCAAGAACTAGCAGCTGGAAATAAAGATACAATTACCACATTGCAGAAATAACCACCACACTGCAATTCACATGCATGCAAATGAAACGTTCTCATCGAACTCACAGAGTGTAATGAAACTAACCCATCCGTGACGTTAATTTCCACCAGCTTCTCAAGTAGCAGACTCATAACTGGAGGCTGAAAAACAAGACAGCAAACGTCTTGATTCACACAAAAACGCCAACAGCAGCAACAGACTACAGCCAGAATGTATGAAAAGCAAAAGTCTGAAGGGTGTATATAGCTTTTTACGGAAAACATATCACAGAGCCATGACACATGGAATCACACATATGCAATCTGTCACCTAACACAAATGAACATCCTTGCCTTCACCCTAGCGAAGCACATCTGTACTAAGTGTAATCGATTTCCCTACCGTAGACAAATAGAAGGCTGAGTTGACCTTATACCTGCAGTCGTTTTTCGATTGGCACCAAGAGCAATGACCTTGGATGACCCTGAACACTAAAATTGAGCTTTTTTATAGATTTTTGAGTGACTTTTGGCTGCGAGACACATTTCAAGAGCACACTGTGCTGAAATCAATTGAGATAGACACGTAGGAGCTGCATATGAAATTTTCAGCATTGAACATAGATTTTGACAGGCCAAGTCTCGATTTTCTACGTTCAAGGAAACCTGCGCACAAGGTCATCAAAAAGCAGTACTCCCGTAAAAGTCTTTGTTATACAGTTGTTAGTCAGTCTTTCATAAAAACTGTTGCAGATCACCATGGGCAACAAGCATTAGTGACAAGCTTTTTAGTCGTATCAACATCGATGATTTTGAAAGACCCCGAACTTCCAAAATAAGGAGTTTTTATTCATTTTTCCGATCTTTGGCTGCAGCGCACACTCCAGGAATGAACTCCAACGAAATGGCTGGAGATAGACTGACAGTTTGCAAACAAGAACCGCTATAGGCTTTCACACATATCGTGAGCATTAGCTCAAATTTCTTGTTAAGCTAGGCAAACCAATGGCTGTAAAATAAGAACTTTTTAGTGAGGATACCTCTCTTTCATGCCCTTGTTCATGGGGGATCACCTCGCCCAGAGGCTCAAATTTCTGTCACAAAAAAACTACAGTCCTCGTCCTTCAACGTGAAAATGTTGTGATCCTTACACCATATTGATAGGGGTGCAAAGTGACACGGATGAACAGACAAATGCTTAGGCCACAGCTAAAACGTGCGGAGCATTCAGCTGTTGTGAGTCACGCAAAAATCAATGAATTGTTGTTTGAAGCAGTCAAACTGAGACCAAACCTGAAGCTCATCGACTGAGAGCAGAAGTCGCAACAGACTGTCCCGTGTAGCTGACCTACCAGCAAATATCACGCAACATTTAACATTCAAAACATAAGAAATAGTTTTTTTTACCAAACAGCCCTGAGGCAAAACTTGTTCCTTACGACAAAAAGAACTCGGTCTACCAGATACTGTTAAATGAAGAACAAACACAAAAAATAAGAAACAAGTAATTTGAGCAAAGCTCACGTAACCTGCGACAGCAGTGGTCCTACCACTTGGACAATCAGTGTACAGCATGCTATAAAATAACAAAATCTCCTGAAGGCGTAACCTCCATCTGGAAGACTCTTGGAATTTAACAGGTCGAAACTTGAATGGTTAAAATGTGCGTTCTATGCCAAAAATTTCATACGTAGCTTGTCCAGGTCTATCTCCAGCCATTTCAGTGCAATTCACTCTTGAAATGTGCGTCACAGCCAATAATTGCAATAAACCACTAAAACCCCCATTTTCGGAGGTTCAAGATCATTCAAGGTCATCGATGTTGACAGCATTCAAAAGGACATCACTGGTGCTTGTTATGATAAGCAGCACGTCTGTGCCTATCTGCAACCGTTTTCGTGCTACACGAGCCAATACTGGTAAAATAACCACTTTTTAGGGGGGGTAGCCATCGTTGACGAGCGCCTGCGCAGGCCTCCTTAAACCTAAGAGGTTGGAACTTGGACTGCCAAAATCTATCTTTAATGCTGAAAATTTGATATGCAGCCATTTTGTCACAATTCACTGTTGAAATGTGTGCTGCAGCCAAAAACTACAAAAAAATTCACCAAAACCCATTTTGGGGGTTCAGGGTTGTTCAAAGTCATCGATGTTAACAAATCTAAAAAGCCTGTCACCATAACATGGGTATAACTTTTGGGGGTACCGCTTACTTAGAATTTTTTTTTGGGGGGGGGGCAAAAAACGTTAAAAAATCGGCACAATTCAAGACAACTCGGACTTTGACCGCGAATATCTCTGAAATGGCACAAGATGTCAAAAAGTGAAAGAGTGGATGATCAACTACAGCCGCTCCCCTGTTAAATGAAAAAAAAATTGGTGAAATTCTGTCCACTAACAAAAAAAGTTCAGTTGTCTCATTTCAACTCATTTCGAGTTCCGCATATGCTTTCGAGTTCGGGCCACATGATTTTGCATTACAGCGCTGGGTGGACTCACGTGCTAAACAATCAAATCTCATCGTAGCAGCAGTCATCTTACATGAAAATAGGTCCAGTAGCAGAAGCCGATGTGACAGTTGGCAACAGATACGAATGCAGTCTGCACCAAACACACAAGATCTTTAGCTTACAGCATTAAGCTTCGCTATCGACTTGGTAACTAACAAATTAAAGAATGACTAACAAAAATACGAACTGGGCCATAAAATCAACAAATTTTGACTAAATGAAACTACAAATATGGCAAAAATAATTCTGCAATATCATGTAACAAATTTACCATTTTAGTGACTGTAAATAATGATCTATTAAAATAAATCCAACACATCTGACCCAATTTTAATAATTATCTCCGCCAAGGTAATGTAGTGAACACTGGCAAAGATAACGTAAAATGTCCGTGTGTCTGTGCAGATTAGAGACTCAGCATGCATGACGTCATTGCTATAGTGGCGTCACACCAAGGGCCTCCAAGGCACCACTGCAAGCATTACAACGGGTCAGCCTATTTAGCATGCCATTTATATTTAACCTTGACCAACCCATGTTGCCATGGCAACGAAATATGAGACAAGATGGGCTATAACTTGCGCCCTGATTCTTTCTGAGACTTTGGCGCTTTATAAATCATTTACTTACTTACTTACTTACTTACTTATGTGTCAAGATATCTTGGAGATCCTTGCATTCAACAAGTGGTTTTGGGGTCAGGCAAATAATAGATGTCAGTGAAAGTGGAGTAGTCATAGACCTCTTAAAATAAGGACTGATGGCGGCTACTCTCAAGTCCGCAAACTTGGCTCCATGGTATTTTTAGTATTATCTCTATAACTTTGTCAACAGTGTTGATTGATTGATTGATAATGTTTTATTGAGATGCAACAAACGTGCATCAAACTACAAAGAAAGAACCGAAAAACACTCCAGTGAATGGAAATAAAAACGAGCAACTTAAACTAAACCAAACTAAACTTAACTAAACTACACGAAACTAAGCAAGCATCTATTTAGAAATTACGTCTTTAAAAGATTACAACTACACTATGGTAAAACAAAGTTATGACCATATTCCTGTAGTTCATGATCATGTACACTCACAACCAGATGTCTAACGGAAAGGCTCAGGGTGTCGACAGTATTCCTGCAGAAATTTTTAACCACTGCAGTTCTCACCTTTTGCCACACTTAGAGCGGGTTTCTGGATCTTAACTGGCCGGTCAAGTTAGTGTTAACTGACAGATTTGCATAACTCGCATTTCCTGTTGCACTAACCAATGGTCAAAATGGCCAAAAATTTAACTGGCGGAAATCGGGCAGTTAGCTAACCGTTGATCGTAGTTATTGTATTTAACGCAACTTTTGTACCATTTTGCAAGCAGTTAATTGAAGAATGTGATATTATAAAACGATTTCACCGTATAACAATGTCTTCAAAACACTCCAGGAGATGATTGCTGCTACAAATTTTACTACAAAACCCATTCATGAATGGACAAAATGGCCATCTGCAATCAATTGGCTGGCTTGTGGGCTGGCTGACGTGCGCTTGCGCTCATTAATATTCATGATGCCCGCCTGCGTTAGGCGGAAGTGATAAGTGTCGTGTGCGTCATTGCCAAGCAACTATAGTTTACAGCTCAGTTAGCTGACAGCCAGTAAAGGTTTTGTTCAGAAACGTGCACAAAGTTAACTAGCAAGTTACAATTAACAGACGATTTACTAACTGATCAGTTAACTAAAAGATCCAGAAACCGGCCCTTAGTCGAGCTAATCGAGCTGATATGGACGGAAGCTTCAGTCCCACAAGACTTTAAGAATGCTCAAATTGTGCACATCTACAAATGCATAAGTGACCGAGCCTGCTGTGATAACCACTAAGGGATATCGTGTGCTACTCAATTGTCTCAGTAACCACATGGGCCAAAACGACATAATCCCAAAAAGCCTGGTGTGGATTTCGAGCAGCACGAGGCACCACAGACATGATTTTTGCTGCGAGGCAGATTCAAGAGAAATGTACAGAGCTATATCAGAATCTCTCATTGACCTAACAAAGGCCTTCAACACTGTAAACAGACAAGAATTACAGCAAGTGCTCAGAATAATTGGTTGTCCGCAGAAGTAGTTCATCAAGATCCTTCCATAATGGCATGCAAAGTGTTGATGTTGAGGCGTCTATGCCTTCTGATGTAATCAAACAGCACCAAACAAAAATATCTATCCCTGCATCACTGCACTTCTACTCCTGGGGCTGAGTAAAAGTTGTATGTATTTCTGTGTCTACAACATTTCTCATTTTTATATGCGAGAATAGGTCCTTACCTTACCTTACCTTACCTCCGGGGTAGACGGGCTCTTACACGTGCCCAGCGCTGAGGCCGTATCAGCTCGACCCAATGCGCATCCCCGAATGTAACCACAAGGTTACAGGTAGCGGCTATAAAGCCGTAGATGGCTGTGAAGCCGTAAATAGATGGCTGTAAAGTCGTAAGTAGACGGCTATAAAACCGTAGTCGGCTGTGAAGCCGAAACCAGCACAAGAGCACTGGTAACATGTAGCAATCTGCCTACACGAATTTGGTCAGCGCTTAGTTGCTCCTCGCCTCCAGATTTTAGAAATCTTTCGGGTCATCGGTGCTAAGCCCCACCACCACGACAAGGTGACTGACCTCGGTGGGGCGAGTATAGGTCATAGACTTAAAAAAAATTTGGGTTCTCGCTTGAAATCTTTATAAATTTTCTGCATGGGGCCGCCAAAGTTTGACCATAAGCGTGAAGCCATACCGATCATATCGCAGTCATTTCTTGAATGATTAGGACAAAAAAAATTTGTACATGAAGTTTTTGAGGCCAAGAAATACGTTTCAAACAATATTTAGTGAACAGAAAAACTCTGTTCATGTGATAGCACTACTATATTGCTTCCGGTAAGGCCAAATCATGCCCTAAATTTGTATTTTCGACCATATGATTTGGCTATAAATAAAACACAGATTTAATCCATCGAATTAGACCCCTAAGCTGAATCTTTTGGAAAGTGTTGCTTCGCTAACTGAAATTTTCGGCGGCTAGGCGGCTAAGCCAGCTAGCTGAATATTTTTTCGGCGGCAGTGGTTTAAAAAAAATTCAGCAGTTACGGCGGCTAGCCGGAAATCGCACGCTAACTATAGCAATGTACATTCAGTGACCATGCATAATAACTTGAACGAATAGTCTGCAAATGCCTAATTAAGCCGTATAGAGTTAACTGTGCCGGAAATAATTTATTTATTGTTAATTATATAAACAAATATAGTTTGTAATTTATAGGATAGGGCTATAATGCATATACACACGAGTGTTCAGATTCAGTGCCAACACGCAGAGTCTAGACGTGAATGAAGCACCAGCTCCAAAAAAACTCTTATTCCACACACGCATCGTTGTTACAACTTGTAGGCTAGTTAGCCATTAGTTGACTTTTAGGGTTGGTGGCATGACGTAGTGGTAATGCATTGTGTCCGCTCAACAAAGTCCACCTACGCTTAGTAGGACCTGCTTAGTAAGCTTAATTGGATAGGTGACTGTCTGCGGGCATTTAAACCACCTCGGTATGTACTGACAGTACGAATCTGCCAAGCATACTCAGTACCATTGCCGCTCACTGCCACTCCTTTTTCAGCCATATTCGCCGTTTGCCCGCCAACACACCAGCACATAAGGCCCTGAAGCTTGCAGTGAACTCCAAGTCCGGAGACATACCACAGCACGACTGGGATCGCCCCGCTGGTAGACATGGATGAGTCAGATTGTACGGGACACAGGACTCACTGCTGCCGACGCATGGGCTCTTGCCGACGACCGGTCAACGTGGACGGCGCTACGACCCACAGCCGGTTACGCGCAGCAGTGAGTGAGTGAGTGAGGTATGTAAGCAGCTGCAGTGCCTAGGTCAACTCAGCCTTTCATCCCTCCGTGGCAGGTAAATCAAGTATCAGTGAAAAATACTAAAAATACTGATGGACCCAAGCAGGGCCACCGTCAGTCCTTATTTTAAGAGGTTTATGCTACTACTAGTAGCAGTAGTAGCAGTAGTATAGTAATGTTAAAATTACTTCACTTGGCAGAGATATGCACTCTCACGAGCACCTTCTAATTTTTTTAGAAAATAAGTCAATATTTAACAGCTGCATTCATCACTCACAAAAGGTAAAAAATACTGGTACAGAACCACTTCGGATGACAAGAATGAGCTACAACAGTATGTGCCAGCAAACTGCACTGGAGATAAAACAAAAGCTAATGTCATTTATTTCAATTTCTCACAATATTAATAAGACTAGTTGTTGTTATATTTTGTAAGCAACAACCATGCAACTACGTCATACGAACCTATCAGCATCTTCAATATGTTTTGACAAGTCTGTGATGAAATCCTGAATCACCTGTGTACAAAAGAAACAATTTGATTTCATATTTTTTTACTTCAAAGCAACTAAACTGCCAACAAACAAAAACCGAATCTTACAACTATCAAAGCATACAAACTGAATGAACCAGAACAAAAAAAACAGCAGCACACTCTCATCACTAAAATCAGGGCTGAATTGAGACCAAATCGGGCCGGATGTTGTTATTTAGACAAGGGCCAATTGTCTTTGGCATTAAAAACCCAGAAGCTCCCCCCCAAACCTCCCATCCCCTCCGCAACACAACCAGACCCACACAGACAAACAGCCCCTTACCGAATGCAGTATAACTTACATCCACATATTGTCATGATCATGATTTTTGCACTTTTATATCTACAACCACAATGTCGCATTTAGACCGTATATATAGACCATCAGCTAATATGACTTGAGGTACAAGATTATCCGCACCACGATCTAAGTAATTCTTGGTTTAGTACTAGGCCCCAGTGATATAGATCTGGGTTTATGTTGTAGTTTAACCTGTGCGTTTAAGAGCAATTTGCACATTAATTCATCAAAATTTTTGCCAAGGTTTGGTTACTTACTGACTGTTTACATTCATTTTTTCCATAGAAAAGACGACCTTTATCTATGT
>Ga0209367_1013354_pt1 | contig 10579 bp, 6 predicted proteins | sample WorMetLIZISLAND2_FD_187412 | JGI IMG/M metagenome (GOLD analysis project Ga0209367, IMG submission 187412) | Marine gutless worms symbiont microbial communities from Max Planck institute for Marine Microbiology, Germany - Olavius geniculatus... ...
TGACCACCCCCCTCTCATTTAGCGACCTCGTTCGGGGTGACCCCCTTCGAATTTATGAAAAAGCTTTACGGTTCCTGAAACTAGAGTCTTCCAGGCAGCCGACGGTGAAAATTTGGTACTTCTATCTTGCACCGTTTTTGACTGATCCACCCGTGTGAGGGACAGACGGACGGACGGACGGACAGACAGAATTGCGATGGCTAAGACGCGCTATAGCAGTACCTGCTTTCGCGCGTAAAAACTACAAAGACGTGCAGAAACAGTGTTGCCTTTTTAGTTCAGTTACTCTTCACAGAGAAACACGTCATTACCATCATCAGCATATCACATCCAGTGTAAAAGCAGCGGTCGTGCATCGGAGAGCGAAATTACAGGACTGATACAAACGCTGATCCAGATTATTTAGCATCAACTCAAGAGTTTTTTAAGGAACAAAATGCCACGGAAAAAACCTTTGCTGCCCATTTACGTAAATCGTTTATAAACACTCACAATAAGTAACCCAGATTTCTCTTAACAGCAATTTTTTATCCAGCCAACACGACATAACGTATCGGCATAAAAATCACAATTACAAATTCCATTCTATACTAGACTGCTTGGCCAGCAGTGATGCTGTCATTTAACGTCGGACGGGCACCGTTGTCTTGAATTGGCGACATAGCAGTCATCAGAGATACGTTTTTGGCGAGACGGAAGACGGACGATGTATGATTAGCGTTCTCCTGCGACAGCAAAACCCGCATCTACGTATACAGCTCGCTTCGCGCGAGTCCCATTTTACTCGAGCCGGACGAGCCCGATGTAACCAAAAACCTCGTGTCATTACGACTTGGTAACGCACACATATTAACCCCTTAAGCCTGGTTTCTATTCAAAGCAACGCACGGCAACGCAAGGCTCTCGTGTACAGTTTTGACACAAACGACGTAAGAAGAGTATGCAACAATTAGCCTACGCCACAAACGCGAAAAGCGCAAGAATTTGTATCCGCAACAAACGCTAGCGATGGAAAAGTCAAAATGCAAGGATCGAAGCAGTCTTTTGTCTTGCGTTGCTTCAAGTGAAACAGAAAGTTATTAATAACTCCACGGATGGAAACCAGGCAGTGGCGTCTGTGCAAGAGAGCTAATTAAACATGGCGTGATAAATAAAGCAAATCGCAGTATAGCGACCTAACGCCGAAGATTGTGTGACACTGCATACAGTATGTAGTTCATTAGATGGTTTTAATTGTTCCGGTGACGCTAATATTTGACTAATTAGTGTAGTAGAAACTCTTTCCAAAACAAAGAAGTGAATTGCGATTAATCAAGATAACCAATAAACGTTTACGGACGTAGCCGATTAAAAAAAACTTTAATTGTTTTTCAGTGGAAAAAGTGTAAACCTCACTACTTGAAAAAATTGGTGTGTTTGTTTTCTGTCTCTCACTCTGTAATCATAATTATTTTACGAAACAATTTTTTAAAAATTTTGATTAATTTTTAGGACAAGTAAAGCTTACTCAGGCATCAGTCGATCAGACTAGTAACGATCCGGATTTTTTTCCTAGATCTAGAGTTTTTGGGAATTTGGACCGGTATAATGTATAATAATGACTCCCCCTAAAATAACTCATTATTATAAGTATAGTTTACACTTCCCCATTATAATATTAACTTTTTGTGTGACTAGTAAAAGGTTTTTTTTAAATCGTTGTTGCTGCTTATTCAGTGTATGTTCTGGCTTATTTTGTATAATGTTTATGGCTGAATTAAGATAAAAATTGATTGGTATTGACGGGGGGAGTGTAAATTATACATATAATAATGACTGGGGATTTATTATTATACGGGAGTCATTATTATACATTACACCGGGATCAAGACGTGATTGGCCGGCAAGGTTGATGAGTTTCTCTGTCACGGTCATTTTTAGATTTCCTGTGGATAACAAAAGTAAACCAAGGTAAAATGTGCATTCGACATCAGCTTATCAAACCTTGCTGTCGACAGAGCACGGGCTTTTTCGACTCAGCAGTCGCTCGTATGGTCTGGAACTCAGTACCAAATAAAGTCAGAAATCTGGCGTATATGATTTTGACAGCTTCAACGGTTTCTTGAAGGCTTGGTGGCTTTGCGGTTAGGACGTTGGATACGAGACCGAAAGGTGCACGGTTCAATGCCCAGCCGATGCACTACCAAGTAACAGTCTTGGGCAAGTTGTTCACACCTACCTGCCCGTGTAGGTGCAAGTGTCTAGTGGTTAGTGTCGACTCGTAACTTTCAGGTTGCGGTTCGATTTTCACTGCCTTTATTTGCAAGCAACCTTGAGCAAGTTGCTAACCTATTATGTGTTCAGGCCAACTCAGCCTCCTACCCTCCGTGGGACGGAAAATGAGTAGTAGCTTACGGGCTATGGGGTGAAGGCCTAGTGTGGCTGATAGGGGCAATGGTATGTTTGCTGGCTGCAAACCGCGGGTCCAGTTTTTCGTTCACGCGGGCAATGGATAGCCGCATAGTGCGCTGCGGTATCATTAGCTCATGCCAATCAGCTGCCACTTCCAAGATTGTAAAGCGCTTCTGGTTTTGAGTTCGTCTCATGTAAGAAGCGCTATAGCAAGTACTGGACTTTCTCTTTTTATCCTTTCTTAGACAAACCTGTTTAGTCATTACTAAACTAATCAGCGAGTTAGCGCTTTCTTTAACAGAAATAGGCTACGTAATTTATTTTTGTTATTATTTGTCAAAACTCTTAATTTTTTATTTAGCGGCCTAGAGGTCATCTTTTTTTCTTTTTTCTCCTTTCTTCTTTTAATCTTTTTCTTTTTCTTTAAAGTTGAGTGCAAACTTCAATGAGTTCTAGTTTTAGCACCACTACTGTTCAGCTTCGCCTTATGTTGAATTATTATGAAAAGATTACCAATATTAACAGGGTTAATAAGTTTTGCCTCAGGACACAGGCTGGATGGGATCGTCGGCCGGATATTAGGCCGAACAGAGCGACTGCGCACGCGCGGCGTTCCATAGCAGGCGCGTGCGTTATCATTGGCTATTGCCAGTCGCCGTATCTGTCACACGTCGACGACCCTGCTGTTAATCTCTGCGTCGCCATCAACAGGTCAGCTTCAAATTGATATAGGTCTGATAATCTGAATCATAGATGTAAAAACGTTTTAAAAAGTTTTTTGAAAACGTTAAAAACGTCGTAAACAACGTGGCAAAATAAAAAAAAACGTTGATAAAAAGCGTTAGCCTTAATTTGTTCAAATTCTTGCCTAAAATCTAATGTTTCTAAGTGCAGTATAACTAAAACTTAAAAAAGAAAAAGAAACTTATTTAACTTTAATTTAACTTTGTGGTCATAAAACCAAATATCACTAGACTAAGTCAGTAAACTATCAACAACCCGTCGATATAATTTTATTAATTTGTTTCTGTGGCTTTAAAAGTGTTTCTCGACGTTTTTGGTAAAATTTTTAATAAACGTTTTTTAGTAATAAAACGGGAAAAAATTTTACGAACTTTGAAAACAAAAAAGTGGCAAAAATATATAAAACGTTAAAAGTTTATTACATCTATGATGCGATGACCGTTTTTTATTCGTCAGAAAATCAATTTTGCATCACGTAAACTGTTAGGCTGTTGCTCAAACTTTACTATACTTTGGTTTGTTGTGGATTTATTAGACAACAAAATACAGAACAAACCATTGGCATTTGTTGTAAGTGAAACTGTTCTGAACACTATTGAATTGCCGTAAATAACTTTGCTGTAATTTAATTTACGCAGTACGTAAGTTTCAAATTTCGCACAGTAACATATCGGAGTCGAGATGGTAAAAATTACACCATTTTTTTCTACGGTGAAACTCAAAATGCAACAGTATTATTTATTTTTAATGTGGGTTCGCATTTGCCAGTAAATGTTGCCACAATAAAACTGTACACGTACTTTGTGACGTAGGGCCTATGTTGGCTAAGTAAGCTTTATTGTTTCAGTACGGTAGCGGAATTATCGCTAGATTGCACAATGTTACAAAAACAAATACAGATATGCCCTACATTTTTAAAAACTGGTACAAAATATCGGATTTTGTCTGTTCGCTTTATCAAGCATTTTGTTAATGAGCATGCATATGGTCACGTATTGTTTTTCAACGACTAGCTATAGCGATCGTATATAAGCAGTGTCACGTAGCTGGATAATAATTATGCTGATCCGGATCGAGGCGACTGCCAGGGAAGCTGCACGCATTACTCTCCGGTGAGACGCACAAAAGCACTTACCCGGACATGTTGTGACTGAGTATGCGTTGTGCAATGCTGTTTACAGGTTTATGCGTTTTGACGATATAGCATTCGCAGACAAACGACGACCAGGTCCGTTTTTAGGGGAGGAGGGAAGAGGTGGCACCGTGGCACGTGCCAAGTGCACCGCGCCTCAAAGAGGCCCCGCGCTACGGCGGTGATCGCCGCAACAGACGATCGATCAGTCTAAACAATTTCATCGCCTTAAGAAATAAATTATTGTCACAACTGTAAAGTTAATTGAAAAGTCTAGAAAATGTTGGGAAAAGCTAAAATATAGGGTCTAAATTTTTTCCCGCTCGCTTCGCTCGCGAAATTTTAACCTTAAAAAACACATAAAATGTAAGCCTACATTACCTATGTAGACATACGTCCATCCTACAGTTTGTGGTTTCTACAGTTTGTGGTAGTGTGGTCACAGGTTACTATGTGGTATCAGCGGATAAGTCAGTGCCAAGGCCCCGCGCTGGCAAAAGACGGCCCTGGCGAAGACAGTAATACTATATAGTCGGGGAGCCGACATGGGTTACCCTGCATCCCCCCCCTGTAACGAGTGGCATTATGTTACTAGTTTATTACGGCGTCCACAGTAACGGTTGCTAAGCAAAACTATAACCACTGATCTTACTTTATATGGTAACTAAGATATGGTTGAGGTCTCATGCTTATGTCTCTGCAAAGCAAACCGATGCTATGCAAAATTTCCCTCCACAGCAACCGTTGCTATGTGAAAAATACACCGTTGGATTCCTTGTACTAATATATGAACAGTTTGTTATAGCTGTGATATTTATTTATTTCAGCACTGACATTGACAACACCAGCAACACAAATAAAAACAACAAAATGCACGTTTAGACATTTATTGTCTCTGTTATAGGCACACTAAGCTTGTTGCTAAGGGCTTTTGGTTGTTATAACAACAAACGGCTGGTAAGCATTTTGTATTCCAAACTTTCCTGTTAACACGATTTTTTCTGAAGTTCAGACTTTGGTGGAGTACAATAAAATATGCATGGGGTATAATCCCAGAAGGGGTGCACGGTAACCCCTGTCAGCTCCCCGACTAATAGGCATACAGGGCCTATTTACTCCACCACAAATGCATAGAAATGTTAATAACGAGGTCTTGTCTATCGCAAAGTGTTGTCTGAAAAAGAGAATAGCTTACGCGTAGCTATTAAAAGGCGCTACGATGCAAGCGTGGACAGATGGATTCGCAGGACAAGTGATTCGCCAAACGCGGCACAGATATATAAATTTATAACCAAGTTAGTATCTGAGTAAATATTATCAAGTGTGTTCAGGTCTATAATACTAAACTATGTCTCGAAATATGTAATAGTTTGTAGCTGCATGGTAGCGTACCGGATTCGGATTGCTGGGTGACTTGTGCTGTTCGACATACATGTATTGACGTGCCAGAATAGTGTGTGGATTTGTCGCTGATACAGGCGTTTGATTTTTGTGCACTACTTGTACGCTACAGTGCTTTGGAGAGACTTTCGATATGTTATGGATTTGTATTACAACAAATTAAGGACACATCGAAGTAAAAGAGATATGGGATATAGTATGTATATAAAAATAATTTATTTGGTATATGACACGCGTGTTGCGTGGCGTGACGATTCTTGTACAATCCTTCGTCGTCATAACTATCTACAGATGTGACCACGTTATTGGCGACATTCGATCGACTGAATAATACTTAGCATGCAGACTCTGCAGCATTGCTATTTACACAGCTAACACATTTGCAGCTGAAGCCATGAGCCGCAAAACTGCGAAATTATATAAATTTTTTATAAGCCTGTACATTCCGTTATCGTATCCGGCCGTAGCAAATATAATTACAGAAATAATATATAAAATTTTGAGGCCACCGTCTGCAGTTTATAATGCCCACACGAAACAACCTATACTCACCATGACCATCTCGATAACTACTGTATCAATGTGCAATATAGACGGTTGCTTCGTGTTGAATAGCATATTTTATATCGGAAAGCATGCATTGGCATTGTAACAGTAACGTGACCGACGATTTTAAGTGACCAAATTGTTGAAATTGTATAGAGCGGGAATTTTGCTTGCATTTTATAGCGGTTGACAGCATCTGCATTGTACAGTACGTACGTACTATTCTCAACCGTTTAACGTTGCATGAAAAATCTTGATGTTTACCCTGCAGGTTTTGAAATAATAATCCGTGGCCTTCTTCTTTAAGTATAGCTTGTCGTAGACTTTACCGTTGTCACGAGTGGCCGCCATGCCGTCCTGTCCTTCGCGCGTCGTTGTGCCGTCGCCAAGCCGAGATTCAGTGGGCGTAGGTCACTCTTAATCTTGAGAATAGAATAAAAAGTCTCTGTAGTGTACTGGTCTTGAAAAAAAGCATTTTGTGCATTAATAAGACGTGCAGACCTATGGTGCGCGGCCTTCTATAAAGGCAGAGGGTCGCATGGTGACGCAAACTGACATTTTAGCTATCGAGATAGAGTATAGTGTTATAGAACGTAGAGCTATGGAATTTTTCATGATCGTTCGTAGCAGTCATCTCCCAGAAGGACATTGTACTGACCATCAGCCGGACACATCAACTGGTCAAGCCCTCTTCGTCGTCGACACTTGACAGTCGACACATCAATATTTATCACACAATGCTTTGGTCGGTCGGGCCTGTAGTTTATGTGCGTGAGCAACGATTATGTAGCGTATGGCGCCTTGTGCGACGAGATGCGACGATTAATGAACGAAGGCGTGACTTACTTATAGAACATCGACGACGTTGCGCTTTTCGTTCAAGACCAGTAATTGTGTAACGCAAGACGAGACGACGCACTGAACGGTAATTGTCGAGTAATGAGGTTGTTTTTGACCTCTGTTGCTACTACCCCGTTTACAAGATCGAGCAAACATCGAGCAAACGTCGAGCAAATGTATTTAAAATGCACGTGCTAATTGCTCGACGTCTGCTCGACGTGTGCTCGATGTTTGCTCGATCGTGTAAACGGGGTATAACAGTGATGTGGTCTCAGAACTACAGCTAATTGGACCAGAGACCCTTCACAAGACAAAAAATGTGGTTCTGCAGGGTGACTACTTTGGTCGTTAACTTTGTGGCACCGATGGAACTGGGTTTCTGGGTTCCGGATCGCCGGATCAGCGAATTTTGCCGGGTCGGGTCGAGTCGGGTCACGGGTCAAAAATCTTGACCCGGTTTCATCTCTGCTTTGTGCTCATACTTAGCCTTTGTCTGTCGCTGTTTTTCACTTTCAGTGTAGCAAATTCGAGGCTTATCGGCGCTAACGCCGCTGAATAATATGAAGGGCTAACGTTTTACTTTTTCTGTCAAAGAACTTAAAAGAAGTTAATGTGCAGTATATTAATCTTATTACTTTATCTGCCTCTCGGTCTTGAGTTTGGGCTTTGGTTTGTTTTCATCGCTAGTCAACAAGCAGTGTATGTCGTGGTGTACGAAAAGTAGTGATGCTCTTCGGGTGGAAAATGTTTTATTAATATTAGTTGATTTATTTATATTATATATCCGTCTTTGCCTAAAATCTGCTGTTCGCATTACTTCGAGATCTCTTTTACGGTTGTCCTCTTCCTGACGTATGGATAAGTAGCGTAGGCTACGTATGCCGTGGCATCGGAAAGCGGCATCAGTAATGATGTTAGAGGCGGCGCTAATCATATGATCTGTAATTGATGCTCGGCGTTTGATCGGATGCTGCGAGACGTTAATCCGTGTCAGCGAACGCATCGACACACACTTTGGGTCTACGCGCCTGCAGCCTCCAGTAGCGGTTTGTACGCGTCAGCATGCGGTCTGGGGTATAGAATCGAAAAGTTTGACCTCTGCACGTCGTATATATGCAAATTCATTTTTTCTCGCTGTGCCTCAATTGCACCCGACACCGAACGAGGCCATATTGCAACTACTAAACGTTGCACTTTGTAAGCCAGGCTTGCTGCGTGCAAAAGCGGGTTGCAAATGTTTCATTTTTTAAATTTCATTCGGCAAAATCGAGGCTTTTGTAGTACAAACAGTTTCGCTTATTGCTACACATTTTCCTTAGCATTGTCTGTCTGCTTGTCTCGTCTGTCGTCTGTCTGTCTGTCACATTTTTGCACCCTGCTTATACCATAGATGTTAAAACATTTATTTGCAAATTTACAACATAAAAACATGTTTTTTTTCTTATTTTTATGAAAAGCATTATAAAAACATGCATAAAACATTAAACTGCAGTTCTTTTTAATCGCTGTTTTTTACCATTGTACACGCAAAGAATATCTAACTCTAACAAAACCTACCATTTGTAAAAACTAAAGACCGAAATGTACTAAATGTACAGATCAAAAACAGCTGAACGCAATTTGCCAATGAGAAATAAATCATATTTGTAATTGTGTACATTTATGTTTTAACAAGAACAAAAAACACGACATTAAAAAGCACAAAAACATTAAAAGAAATAAAAAAACATAACAAATAAAAACATTACATTTTATTAAACGTAAAAATATGTTTTTTTTAAAACGTTAAAACATACAAAAATGTTTTTACATCTATGGCTTAAACAGTTCGAGGAATAAAGATGCCATTTGTGATCCAATCACACATTGTGTCAGACGGGATTTTTGGCGCTCAGGAGGAGGGGATATATGGGGATCGAACCTCCCAATTAAAACATGAAATCGCAAATTGCAGCATATTGTAACATTTTGGACTACTCTGTAGATATAATGCGTAACTATGTCATTCATTCTTTCATTCATATTCGTCTGAAAAAACGTTGACAAATCGCAACGAATTACACGATGTACAGCAATGCAGGTTAAAGTCAAAAAACGTTAATAGAGTCAACGTCTCAAAAGGCGTCAGTGATATGAAACGTTTGTCGTACAAATGATGAGATAACATTTTGTTTGGTTGTTTGTGTGTCATAAAGGATGGCTAAAAGGTTTCCGGTCGTCTTCATATTGGCAACTTGTTGCTTCCTGCGCAGCGGACAAGGCAAAGTGAGTGTGCTATTCTCTGTGAAAAAACAAGTACAGTTATTTCCGAGCAAATACCCTGCAACGCGGCGCTGATTTTATTTTTAGTATTCATCATCTAACAAGAAAAGCTCTGCTAACGCAAAGGGTAAGGCGCGACAGTGGTGCATATGTTTGAACTTTGAAAGCCCAGTAAAACAAAATCAGTCGCCAGAGGGCGCTAGACGAACGGCGGCAAATTATCTATATTGTTCTACTTGTACTCATCAGAGGGCGCCACCTGTCTTGCTTAGCCAACGCGGTATCGGCTGAAAATCGCAAATTTTTCCCACCCCCTTTTCATTTAGCGCCTTCGTTCGGGGTGACCCTCTTCGAATTTATGGAAAAGCTTTCTGGCGCCGTCCATGTCACCGTCTGTTTCTGTCGTAAAATTCTAGATTTATTATCACGTCGTACTTTTACTCGCAGCTTAACAGAAACTAGGTGCTTTGCGTAGTAAAAGTTTCAAGGTAAACGAAGTGAGTATCACTTTTAATGTGTTTGTTTCAGTCTTTGGCAAAGCTGTTGAATATCATCTACCGAGGTGAGTTTAGCTTGTAATTTTATAAGCTATACATTTTTTGAAGTGCTGCCATAAGCGGTTAATATGGCCAATGCGAAAAACCGAAAACCAAGTTTAAGTCGAATTTAAAAATGTAGAATTAGCTATAATGTGTGAAATATTATGATGCGTTAATAGATGACATGCGTTCTGTTTTCGTCACTGTATTTTTTTAAGTTCCGTCCATCTTTCCGTCTAGCTCATGTGGTATGTTGGTGCAGCATGTCTTTTCAGCAAATATAGGATATATTTGTACAATAATGCACGAAAGACTATTCTGTGATTATCTCTGAAGGACACTTCCACGAAATAGATGCTCGCAGCCGTCGTTAAAGCGATCTTGAGTTGCTATGGGTGAACGTGCTATGTTGCCGCGAATATTCGTGCTATACGGCACTGTTCTGTGCATGAAGTGCTAAAAGTGCACACATGTAGGCTTACAGTACAGCATGCCGAAAGATTTTGGCATGACAGATTTCTCCTAAGCCTGTCCAAGTCGTTGGCGTGTACGGCCATGCCTACGTTTAAAATAGCCAGTTTTGGGCGTATTATATGAGTTTATTTCGCAAAAGTGCAGACAATTAAAAACAACTAGAAATTTGGGCCAAAGCCCAACGTGAGTCCGCCCGGCGCCCTAAGTCCGATTGCGGGAAATTAGAGGGGGAGGTAAAGAGGGGGGGGAG
>Ga0209367_1013358_pt1 | contig 10577 bp, 8 predicted proteins | sample WorMetLIZISLAND2_FD_187412 | JGI IMG/M metagenome (GOLD analysis project Ga0209367, IMG submission 187412) | Marine gutless worms symbiont microbial communities from Max Planck institute for Marine Microbiology, Germany - Olavius geniculatus... ...
TGCCTAGCATATGCAGTGCATTTCTGCAGTAAAAGTAATGAAATTTATACTCAATGTATGCATTTTTAGGGGGCTTTCATGCTCAAAAAGCGTTTGCTTCCGGCGACAGGCTTCTCCCCAAGAAGTCCACCTTTGTTTTCGGCCTCAATTTTTGGCCCGTGGGGGCTAGTTCGCCTTTTGTGACCCCAATTTCTGGCTATGCCTACGTAAGAGTAAGTAACAATAAACAACAAATAACGCCAGGGGAGTTTAAACGATATAAAACTAATTGAAGCAAACGCTACAAGAAAAACCAGGAAAGGTTTTTTTTGGAAAATTAGAGGGGAGTTGAATATTATTATAATTTTGCATTTTCATAATATTTACGATACCTTGCATCCAGAAGGGTTCTGTCACGCTTAGAATGCACCAAATTCGTTTTTCGCAGGGGCTCCGCCCGGACCCCGCTGGGGGAGCTCACGACGCTCCCCCAGAGTCCCTAGTCGGCTGGGGAGAGGGATACTTTCTCCCCATTCCCTTCCCCATCGACGCCTGCGGCGCCTCACCTTGAATTTAGGGGGATTGCTCCAAGGACTTAGGAGGATAGACGCCCTTGAATAACGCTTTTTATCGTATGCAAGTCAATCTCCATGGCAGTCTTTGCATTACTGCTGTATTTCTATACTGTTATGGTCGTAGAAAGAAAACGAAATTTAGAACAGAGTCCACGAAAATACGCCATTTTGACCTTAAGGTCTAAAAAAATTTGTCTGGGGAGGGGGCACTGCGTAACTGTGTAACTTGGGAGAGGGCACTTAATCACCCCCAGCTGCCCCCCACCGTCTGGCGCCACCCAAGGCAGAATGTCCTGTCAACGTCTTGCATCATTTCAAGCAAAACATTAATAAATCAACAACAAAAAATAACTGCTCATGACGGCAACTGAAGCTGTCGGAGGCATAGAAAAAACAAAAACATCGAATTTTTCATGTCTGTGGCTAAAAAATGCGACATTCAGCCACTCATGCAAATTACATTCTGCAGCACTTTAGTATTGATAAAACAACGGTGACAACTCAAGTATTTCTCATACTATGCATTGACCATTTTGTTAGTGTATTTCGAGTGCGTATAATCTGCAAATTTTCTAGTTACTGAATACTGTTGACTGCGGTCGTTGCTTGTCATGGCTGTTAGTGTGATGTGTCATCGTCTACTGTCTAGTCCTAGGATGGACGTCATGATGTTATCATTGAACAGTTGTAATCGGCAAGTGCTGTTTGGTTTAAGGCTTAAATGCTACTTTATTGGTATCAGGCCTACTACAGGGTGGCAAATTAAAGAAGTGGAACATGCAATTAATGCTTCATGTCGATTGAACAATGGGAGAGTTGTAGAAACAATTAGCCTCAATCACTGGAGTGAAGGGTGGTCATATCACTGCTCTGATCTCGGCTAAAAATCATTTCCAAAACTGTCTGATTGCTCATCTATGTAAAGCATCTTTATGTTCCACAGTTTTACATGACACCTGGCCTGTGCTGTCAAATGTATTATGCTTACAATGAAAGCTGTGTAGTCGTTTCTCGGCTTTACTGTGTCATTCTGTGTAACTGGAATCAGTGAAATAAAAGTGACAGTGAATTCGTTTAAAAAACATCTTGGCACTGGCATCTTTGCCCACTGTATAGTTGCTGAATTTGTTCAATAGTGTTGCATGTCGGTCCACTATAATAACTGTTTGAAGCAGTATAGGCTGTTATGCACAAACTGTCCATATCACTCAGGTGTTGCCTGTAGCACAGCAGTGTCATGCGGGAATTATTAGGTACAATGCAAATTATGATTTAATGAGCCCAGTGTGATTTATCCGGTCACACAACTCAATATATCTGGCATGATTTTGTCTAGACAAAACATCAACATGGCTAACATGGGGTGAATGCATAAAGGCCACCCACACAATCCCGTAGTTATGCTTTCCCATTCACTGGTGCATTAGAAAACTGTTAATATGCTGGCTGGTTATTTCGGTGTATTTTATAGTCGAATATGTTAGCCGAGTTACAAGTTACATGATGCACTTGCACCATTTTCTTGATTCAGCAGCTAAAATTTGTACACAGTCATACAAATGTGCCAATTCACACAAATGATAACTAAATGTTACAAAAACACATATATTTGTCTCACTTATACAACAACAGGCACTTAAGCACACGTAAATTAGTCACAGAATAATAATGGACAGCAGTGCTAGTGGCTCTGACGCTAAACAGTGTAATTTGGTACAACAAAGGACAAAAAATATTTTTAAGTGATAAAATGAGAGCAAAACACATTGAAATTTATTTACCTATACCACATTACCCAAATACCCACGGTACGACAAATGTTAAAATTTCTTGCCATGACAGGCCTCATGAATTTGGTCTCCGGTAACATCAACTTGAAGTTACCCCATGCTGAGCTGGGTTAGCACTGAAATGGGTGATCATGTGTGAGAATAAAAACGCAAAAAACGCAAAGTCCTTCCCGAGCCTTGAGGCCCATTGGGCGGCGCTGATAACCGTTTCCTTAGCCCTCAGCCAGACACCAGTTTTTACACTGCGAGACGACAGATACGGGGCCAGTGTATTGTGCCGTGTGCCTGTTTACATCCCAGCTTTTGCTGGTACTCATTGTGCCTACTCATGGAGGGAGGCCAGGCTGAGTTGACCTGGGTGGCTGATTACATAACGGGATGGTCACCGATCCAAGTACTAACTGGGCCTGGTGTTGATTAACTTCGTTGATGCGACCATTGATGCTACCAACTGAGCCAGACCACCAGTGCGAGGATACTGTCTTTGTATTCACCCAAGCCAACAAGGCCAACTCGTACGTAGCCTAATGAACGTTGCTGTGGAATGTTATAATCATTGGTTCACAATCTCAGCGCAAGAGTCGATATTAACAGTTGTAACAGGGTCAGCCAGTTCACTGCCAGAGTCGCAACTTCTACCGATGCCATAGCAATCATGCAGAAAGTCGACAACGGCGCTCGTGCTTGACAAACTGTTGAAGATCCTTCGGTCGGACTTTGGCATCACTCCGTCCAGCATTAGCATGAGGTGCTGGTGAAACGCCTGGAACGGAGTGCCAAGCTGCAACGCCAGCTTCACCTGAATACCCACACCAGTAACAGTAATCAAAAACATTTGCAAGTGGACAGCGCAAATATATGTTAAATAAGACCGGTGTGTTGTAAATATACGCCCTTTAATAATTTCCCAGGAGTTGCAGATAATACATGACAAAAAAGCTGAACAAACTGCAAATGTGGTGAAAGTATATCGTGCAAGTGATTAACATTTTAAAGCAGAAATGTTAGATGAACGAGCAGTAAGGTAATGTTGCTGTTGGCAGTGGTGTTATAATGACCTTTGACTACCCCAGTAGCTGCAGCGATGAATATGAGACTGCGCAGAAATCTAACTATGGTAATTAATTCAATCTTTTTAAAAATTGCACATAAGATGCAAGCTAAAAATAAACAAAAAACATGAACAAAATCGAGCAACACAGCACAAAATCAGACAGTGCATAAAAATGTAATAATGTATTCAATATCAGTAGAGCTAAAAGTGACCTCAAGAAGTATCACCATCAACTATGCAATAAACACTATGATTGTGCTCAAAGTGCTCATGCCATCATTCACTTTTTCAGCAACTTCATCATCAACAGTTCCAAAGCTAGTGCTAGTAATGTTGCCTAACCTTAGAGAAATGTCAAGACCTAGTCATGTAGACACTCAGTAACACAACTGAAATACGAGACCCACTTGTCAGTTGCCACTGCCGCTAAACATCTGTCTACAAATCACAATAATTGAACTACAGAAGCTCTACAGCAAAACACTGTTAAGTAGGCCAGTGTCATATCTGGCATACAGACCCAGTCTTGTAGACATTCAAGCGTTGTACATTCAACGCCAGTGAACATGGCAGGGTTGGCCAGTAGACCCCGTGCAGCCATTACACCTGCAGTACAGCATCATTTCATTCATAAAAAACCACTATGCCTTCGCTCATAACCAGGAAATATTCCTACCGATTCTCATAGTTCTTGGTGGACACACACTGCAAGCAATCTGCAACCAAAAAGACAGTGATTATTTGCACGTGCTGAATATCCTCATGGTCCAAACATTTGTCCAGTAACACTTACTACTCAAAACTGACAGTAAAATAGCACATGATCAAAAACCACTGAAAATAACATCAGCTTTTGTTCAACTAGTCCATTTTCTGATCTTACTCAAGGTTAGACTAATGCCCAAACATAGGAAATGCTGCAGCATACTATCAGAAACTGGATGATCTTCCAAACACCCAACCAGAAACATCAACAAAAACTACAAAAGAACATTCAACATGCTTGCAAACGTTTTTTAAAAATGCATTTGCGTATGCTTTTACTTCCCCAACTTTTTAGTTCACCCGGAAGCGATAGCTTGCGGAGCGGACTTCAGTTTTACTGCAGATGTTTTATTTAATTTATTTTTTAAAATTTCAACGTGAAATCTCCAAGATGCGTTGGCCGATCGGTGTGAAATTTTGCACGGTGGTCAGCACTAGGCTGAGTTTTATAATGCCCATCCAAAATTTCGGAGGCCCACCCCAAAAAAATTTTAGGGGCCAAAAACATGCAAAATTTGGCCCAATTTCAGACGACTTCAAAGTTCGACGGCGAATATCTCAGGAACAGATGAAGATATTCGAAATCAGTCAAGTACTTGATCTACAGCTATTCCTCCCGCATTAGGTGAAACAAGTACGGTGAAGTTTGGTCTGGTAACCTTGAAGATCTCGATGTGAAATCATACCCACCTAAAGCGCCTTTTTCCGAAGACCATATTTCGGCCCTTAGAGTGTGCTGCACCCCCAAATTTTTACATACGCTAGGGAATGACCAAGTCTTACTAGCGTACCCTCACCGGCGATGGGGGTCCCCTTACAATTTTTTTCAAAGGGGGTTCAAAATTGGCTTAAAATGTAACGTATTAGCCACGAGAACTTTTGAGTCAGGGGAGTAGCCTCATGATACTTTGCCACGTGACGAGCTGCTAGATGTGGGTGATAATGCGGGTACAACTTCTGGGGGACACCGCACCCTTAAAATTTGGGAGGGCAAAAAACGTCCAAAAATCGGTGCGATTTACGACAACTTTCGAGTTTGACTGCAAATATCTCTGGAAAGAATAAAGATATCGACAAGTAGTAAAAGCATTATCAAGTACAATTAATCCAGCGTTGAATAAAAAAAATTTGGTGAACTTTGGTCAACTAGCACCAAAGATTATGTGGCTAGTATTGAAACACCCTAAGTCAACAGTGCGTGTTTTGCATATGCTAATGCATTTGATTGCGGGCAACGGCCCACGTTACTTTGCTACCAGCGGCATTTCACCCCCAAAATTTTTCCCCAATCGGACTTAGGGCGTCGGGCGGACTCATGTTGGGCTTTGCCCCAAATTTCTAGTTATTTTTAAAACAAAGCTAAAAGATCAGCGTGCAAATGACAGTAACCGAAAATGTTAATTACAAAAATAAGTACACTGTTTTAGTGCTTGCACCAAATAAAAATAGCAAAATACTCAAAACAACCCCATAACCACCTCTTAGTACCACTTAGTAACATAAGTTAATGTCAATACGTCAAAACAAGTATAAAAAGTAACGTTTTTTATTCATTTTTACAAACGTTGCTTTTGGAAACATATATGTATATGGGGTCACAAATCGTACTACAAGTTGCTTTGTACTGACACAACCACTCACTCACCAGTGACACCAGTCTGTCGGCGTACGTCGTCAGCGATAGAGACACTTCTGACATCACCGTTGGCAATGACAGGCACACGTACAGACTGTGCAATGACACGGATAGCATCGATGTTCACAGGTTGACATCTCTGGGCCGGAGTACGACCGTGAACTGTTATCCACGAGACACCGGCTTGCACCGCACGCCGACAAATATCCACTGTTTCACTGTCAGCACAAGCTAATGATACACAAAACAATTTCATGCTGACACAGATTCACCGTCAGTCAATGACACACAAAAAGAGTTTCGCACAGACCAACATAAACCCACCATCTCAGTAACACTGCCTTGTTATTATACACAAAATCCTTTCAGCACCCATTTCTGGTTCTTGACCAGTCAGTCAACCTAGCCCAATCTCATTAATATTCATGATGTCCATGCCTGTGCTGAGTGACGCACTATATGACCACTGACCACTGACCAGCATCATCCAATAACACCTGAATGTGAACTGGTGGTTAGCTAACAAAATGGTGTACTAAAAGAATGACAAACTAGCCCTTAAGCTGTATTATGAATGTCTTGCTAATTCATCCGTCTGCCTGTCCCCTATGAGCTGTTATTTAGCATAAATCCACAGAGTTGCTAACAGCTCGAAAAAAAATTAGATTTGTCAGCACCCTTGCCTAAGAATCTGTGTCAATTTGCAAGCCTACATTGTAAATAGACTTTGAAAATGAAAAAACTTCTAACTTAGAAGATCTCATGAATTCAAACTTGTGTGTATCATTCATTAACCTTTATACTGGAAAGTGAACCATGCTGAATACACCAAAATAACAAAATTAAACTAAATAAAAAACATCTGTTACTTGATGTCATCATGCAGTCTTATTTTTATCGAGACCGTGAAATCATCCAGGTTGGAAACGCGAGCCTTCGCTGCTGAAATCATTTCACATAACAACTGCGGCTTCTGAAGTAGACAAGCACCATAACCTTCCTGCATTGCCCACCTCAGCAAAACATCAACAAAACACCTACCAGTACATTCGTTTGTATGTAATTCTGTGCACATACACTTGGTCTGAACAGAACACAACCAACTTTGACTTCTCTTGTAAATTTCAGAAGTGGAAATACTGTATACTGATTCATAATTTCTAGCATATTTCTATGAGAAATAGTAATAATAATCATCATCATTTTTTTTAAATGCAAGAACTGTAAAAGCACTTAACTAATAGATTATAGCTGCAAGTTAAACACATATCATAATAAAAAGCAAATCATAATAATTAACCCACTTCACAAGGTTTATGTAACTGCTCTACTCAGTAGAATCTTGATTGCAACTCCAGTCATATTTAATGTTTGCAGCCACATTAGTGCACAGTAAGAAAAAATTAATTTAGAATAGTTTTAGATTAGATACATTCATGCAAGGAATACTGTACAGATATTGACCTCACAGCAAAAACTTTTAAAGTGGCAGACGTCTATCCTGTCTCCTATTCAATAGCTTCAAGGCATATGATCAACAGCACAAAAATAATACTGATAAAAATAACACAATAAAAATGGTAACGTTAAACTATTACTTTATCAGTCAATCAGTTGGTTGGTTTGTCAGTCGGTCAGTCAAACAATCAAGTGATCAAAGCAATAGTTAGTTACAGTTAGTTACCTCTGAGGGCATCCACAGTTTATATCCACACCATCAGCATAACTGCAAACAAACACAGCATCGGAAAAAAATCACAATACAATCACTTTCAACACCATCCCTGCTGAATTCCCACTTTCTGAACAATGGAGTGTTCACACGATCCAGCAAACGTCCAGCAAACTTCCAGCAACCATAATGCTGGACGTTTGCTGGATCGTGTAAACACCCTACAACACACATCAAGCAAACTGAAAAGATACTTACGGAGCCACAATCTGTGTAGCATCAGCAAAATCTTTGGCATTACTTGCCGCAAACTGCACAATCAGTGGTCGATCAGCTGCAAAAACACACAAACAAGCATTTCAAGATAATCTATTACTCAGGCACAGCATGCTGTGTGTTGTCAGCAGAAGATTTCTGCATCAATCAAAGTCTGCCAGGCCTGTCAAGAAGGAACAGTAGGGGGTAAGTTACCCCAGACCAAGCAACGTTTGGCGGGCCCTGCCATTGCTCCAAAAATAAAGTACACCAGAATGCACCGTTTAAAAAAAAATCCAAAAAAATTTTTCCCCAGTGGGCCTCACTGTGGCTCTCGATGGGCCTGGCAGTCTGCTTCATGGCAGGCTTGGCAGTTCATCAGCATCCTTTCTGTGGCACTTTAAACCGGTGACGGTTAATCCCAGTTAAACTAGCATTCACTGCAAGTAGGCTGGATGAGCGACTCTGTTAATAATCGGTACCTTTAACCAAATAGGGTCCAGCTATGTCAGTTGTCCTTGAAACAGGGCCATCACCACCAGAAGTAAAGCAAGAAGTCATCAAGTATAAAATCTATCTTTACTTGGCCTTAGCGTAAAGCAAATACAGCAGCAATAAAAAAACTGTAATGACTACAAATACACTGTTACCAGTATATGTAGTGAAGTCGCTGTCTCTGGCCTTCTGAGAACGAACAAATGAGTCTGAGACTATCATGGGAGTATAAGCAATGTGGCAGCCATAATTGCGAACCAATGAACGAAATGCCAGTCTTAAAATACAAACAATACAAAACTTACTTATAAATTCAATGATTTAATACAAGTTTACTTATATTATTATAAATGCTGTCAGCACGTTCATATTCATTTCATGCCAACTTTAGAAACTGTTTGATATCATGCAATCTTCAGACAAACTGCTACACTTTACATCAATTTCATCAAGTCCGGTCTTTCTGTAAAATTATGTCACAGAATGTCTACTTTTATCACTTTTATCAATTTCCAAAAACAAATCAATGCTCACCGTTTACATCCAAACGTAACAAAAAAACACAGATGATGTAAAACAGTGCCTCAGTTTACCTTTTTAATGTCACTCTGACACCTTTCCTCAATTTCTCTCATGATCATCAGCTGCTATTTTTAGTTTGTTGATTTTGTGTTTCAGTGTAAGCTTACACTGTATCATAAATTAAAGTAGGATAACTAACGTGGTAAGTAAGCATGTAAAACTTCATACACTCAGAAGTTAATCAAATACTGACTAATTTCCAAAATTCTTTCACTAATCTTGTCTGGTCTCTAAGGCATTTCTGGCATATTAATGCCACAAAAACTTAACAACTGGTAATAAGATAAAGGCACTGGCTATGGTACTGTCAAGATGGCATTACAGCCACCGGTACTCCGGTACTGTCAAGACTTAGCCAGTACGTACAACCACCGAATAGTGGTTACAAATACTGGCCAAAGCTGTCCATGTCCGATGCCGATGGTGAGCAGCCAAAGGCACCAGACCAACTGCCTGACCTCGGCCGTAGCCTCACGGGTTGGCAGTCCGGCCAAGCAGCTCCTCAAGCTACCAAATATCGTTGAATAGCCGCTTGGCAAGTTTAGTCAACTGCGTGCACTAACCTCAATATCTAAGCCATACTGCACAGTAATATATGGCGTCCACTAACACTAACCCTAACCCTAAACCTAACCCTATCCCTAACCTAAGTAATTGTAATCACTAAACCCTACAAAATCATACAGACACAAATTGTAGTCTCTGCTGGCTCGCCCTACCGCCATAACCAATAACCACTCGCAACGTGGCACCACATGTTGCACGCAAGCTGCTACATTTAAGTCATGCATTCTACAAAAAACAACTTTGGTTTCAGCTATACTCTGACGGTGTGACGAAACACCGCATCTGCCTCACTGACCGCACCGGCAGGAAATTACTGCACTGGCGCCTAAAACGACCACTTCGAGCATGGCGGCAGCTGCAGATGGGTTAGGGTTAAGGTTAGGATTACGGTTAGAGTTAGGGTGCGGTAATTTCCCGCCGGTGCGGTCGGTGAGGCCGGTGCGGTGTTTCGTCGCACCCATACTCTGATATAATACTGAATAAGCCTGATTTAAATACATTACAGTGTCGCGGCATGGTTAATAGACCCTTCTATATAAAATTGTATCTACCAATAAAGTTATTGATATTCGAATCGGTACAGACTACTTACTTGACGGTACCAGAGTACCGTTGGCTGGTGCACCGTCTAGACGGTAATGTGGCCACTTTGTAAGGCAAAATTTAAATCTGCAAAATCGTGTTTGCCACACTGTTGTACCTTTTAGTACGTGAGCATACTGCACGATGGGTAAGTATCATAAGGATGACAGAATACAAAAATACCGAGAATAGCGGACCATAGGAGCACATATGTTGACAGGCTGTCCCGAAGTCAAGAGTGCCAGCGGCCTGCTGTAGTGCTGACAGTGACAATCCATTCCGAAATACGACTGACATAAGTTCAACACATCAGGATTCGTTCCGTTCTTCTGTGCAGAATAAACGATATAAATTGTCACATGCAATAACGCCAACTAGTCCGCCAATAATAACCACATTATCGCTCAATGACTTGGCAAAGAATAACTAACTGGTTATTTACCATTTACCATCTCCTGCGACTTTGTAGGCCAGGTGGCCTTTTGCCGATCAGTACATCAGTGACAATGTGTGACTGTTCTTGGAGGAAGTTCCAGTGTGAACATAAAATCCTTCCAGTGCTTGTCCAAACGACCTTTGAAGCTGTTTACTGATGAGGCATTGACGACATCACTTGGCAGACTAT
>Ga0209367_1013359_pt1 | contig 10577 bp, 5 predicted proteins | sample WorMetLIZISLAND2_FD_187412 | JGI IMG/M metagenome (GOLD analysis project Ga0209367, IMG submission 187412) | Marine gutless worms symbiont microbial communities from Max Planck institute for Marine Microbiology, Germany - Olavius geniculatus... ...
GAGCGGAATGGTGTAACTAAGACCCCAGCTATCTGGGACATGACCGTACGCCATTATTAGATTGAACAATTTAGCTAGCACACATGGCAATGAATAATAAACACAAACATTTCCAACTACAATTTTCTATTAGCTTACTGGGGGAAACGTACTAAATGCAAAATTAGAAATTTGAGCATCAATGTCTCTAGCTGGACTTACGGGGTCGTGTTTAAGTTCTATAATGGAAAGAAGGGCAGAGAAGGGGAAACAGAAAGAGGGAGAGAGAGAGTAAAAGAGAAATTTAAGAGAAAGAAAGCGAAGCAGAGGGGCAGGGGAAAAGAGAGGGAAAAGAAAAGGCTATGTGGAAAAGGACTGTTATTTTGTTCTTTTGAAGTCCATAGATTTTTTTAAAAATATGCTCTGCTAACTACTGCTACAATCGTTACCACTGTGGTGTTCTAGAGATGACGTAGAACTGCAGACGACATTCAAGCAGAAGATGACTCAAACTAATGACGTCTGTACACTGACGGTGGCCGGCGTTACTACCAAGATGTCTGGAAGTTACAGTTGTGTCGCTACCAACACCGCGGGAACCGCCAAATGCAGCGCTCTAGTCACCGTCACCGGTAAGCAGGATTCTGTAACGTTGTACATATTTTATTCAAGTGGTGTTTTGACGTTATACTGTGGATCGTAGACGTGGCACATGACGTGACGCGTCACGCTTGAATACACAGGAATATAATAATCAATTCCCAACTGCGACGCCAACGCGACTCAATTGTCCAGTTGCGTCGCGTCGGCGTCGTAGGTGTAAACTAAATTGCAAACGAATGTCGACGAATTTTGGTCGAAAATTTGGAAACTGGAGGATTTGATAATTTGTCCAGTGTGAATGTGTGCGAAAAGTAAGCTATATTAAGTTCTTAGTAAACTTAGTTGCAGTACGTTCTTCTTATTTTTTTCTTTTGTTGTCATAGCGATGCCAAGGCACGCCGAGCCGTATACTTGTCCTCCACTGTTGTCTGTTGTTGGCGCAGGATGCCCCAGCCACGACGATTGCAGTATACTGTTACATTATCCAGTCAGCGCTTCCTAGGTCTTCCTATATGGCTCTGTCACCTTCAACTCTGCCATGGCGGAGTAAGTAAGTAAGGAATGCTTAACAATTAAGCAATGCAATGACGTTGTAATTGGAAACTGGGCCACCACTGTTTCGACTCGCTGAGTTGAGTTGCGTTGGCGTCGTCGATGTGAATTGCATATAACTCTTGTTTTTTTTACCGTCGACATCGCCCTAACGAAGTGTCGAAAACACGCCTATAGGGTCCTATAAGCTGCATATGTATTTAATTTATCGTAACTAACTATATAGTTTACTGTTGCCTATAATGACAACTCGTAGGCTATAACTGTAACGTAGCAAGCGCCCCTGTTTTTAATTTTAGGTTTTATGGCGCGTTTGTTTCTAAGTTTTAGCTTTTAACTTTATCTGCAGCTGAGCCGGATGAAGCGACGACAAGTGATGTGGTTGAACCACAAATTGTACACGAAGGTTTGTTCTAATAGACAAGGGAACGCGCTGTATTCTTGCGTGCGCCTCCGCCGTATAGAGCCTATATATAACAGCGTATCGTTCAGGGGCCCGATTCATAGACATTATCTCAAGTTTATCACAAGATCAAAGTTAAGATGTCGTAAGATCATCTTACAACATGTCTTGAGTGAATTTACAGAATATTTTAGATGATTAGCTAAGGCTTGTCACACAACTGCTTTATTTTGTCCTAAGATATAGGACTCTCTTAAGATATGTTGCAAGTGTTCTGTGAATAAGCTAGTTATCCCAAGACGATCTTAAGTGTGAAAATGTCTAAGGATTATCTTAAGATCTTCTGTGAATCGGGTACCAGGGCTTTATTTGTGCCATGTTTAGTACGACATATCGAGGCGGATACGTTGTACTAGCAGTTTTCTTTTGCCACAGTGGCGGTACGCTGTGCAGGCTATACGATTAGTTTTGTCAAAATGAGCAAAATTATTACATTGATATGCACCTTATGCGTTTTTGAAGCTTAGAATCCATCAAGATTATTTTGTTGGCAATTAAACTCCGGTTTGGACTCCTCTGGAAGAGCTTGCGATGCCGTCCTAGATCTTTTATTTATTCGGCTGGCAAGGAAATACCCCTTTTTCGTTTTTCTTTTTTCTCGACACCTGTAGCGTCTCAATTCTGGACGTTGCCAAGGTGTCTCAATTGACGATACCGCCGCTTCTGTTGGTTCTGTTGCATAAGTCTAAACTATGCTTACTTCTACCTGTCGTTGATTTATACCCTGTTTACACGATCGAGAAAACATCGAGCTGGCTCTTCCAGCTAATTAGAGTCAGCTCGTCAAGCCAGCTTGATCGTGTAAACGGGGTATTATTGGTTAACAAGTCGTGCACCAAGCTCTACAGTGCACAACGTCTTGATGTGTCAAGATGTTGAATATTTGCTGTAGGTTATCAATTGTGTGGACTTGATTTGACTTCCAATTTGTTTTAAGTTTGTTTTATTCGATTTGTTTTGACTTGTTGTCTAGCAAATTTTCAACTAATCAAAGAAATGGAGTTTGCGCTATAGTAACTGCAGCTGCATGTCGTATATTGTGTATGCCCAAAGTGACGTGGTTAAAATTACATCTTGCTTTAACTCCATCTTACATAAGTCAAGTTGCTATGTAAAGTTGTAATTCAGAAAAAAAGTTTTTTTATCGAGTGATTGAAATTAGCCATAATTTACGAGTTTTTTGATATTGTGCAGCAAGTTATAGAGTTACCAAACCTAAGTTTATCTTAAACTTGTATATCAGCGCTTGTTTTAATTTGTAAAGCACAATTTAAAAATTAAGGCAAGCGTTGGTTGGAGTTTGATATTAATTTAGTTTTAATAACTCACAGCATATATATTGTTCTAACAACAACACTTTTGCGTTAAAACGGGCACGACGAATAAAAAAGTCACAGAGCAGGAAAATGAAACTGTGTGTATCATTTCGTAACTTGACTCGGATATAACAATTCCTGCAGGTGTGAGTTTTAGAAGCAAGATGGAATTTGATCATCTCTATTTCACCAAACAAACATTGGTAGACAAAAATTAAACAAAAAAAAACAAAAAAGAACAACAATATAGAGTTAAACTCGCAAAATTGTCATGTTGAGCAAACAGCCATAGAGACAGCAATATCAGACAGGGAAAAAACCTGAAAAATCTCAAATCACGTTAGTTCTGGCTGTGAATTTGTTTACTCGTATTTTGATATTGCCATGGAATTTTACAGAAATTAATAAATGATCAATGATTAGTATGATCTACGGCTTTAAACTAACTATATCACGGAGAAAAATCAAACTGAACTGCCTAAGACTGCATCCCTACTAATATCTACCATCGTATATGGCACAATTGTAAATTAACGCAATGCGACTAATTGACAAATTGCACTTTTGAAAAGAAAAAAAGGTCGATAATTTTTTGTATGTTGCTCGCATAACTGAGTGCCATGCCAGCATCCAGAAACTGAATTTTTTTAACAGCATAAAGCTTAGTTTACGCAGAAACAGAAGGCCATGGTAAGCCGCGGAATTTGGACAATTTTGCCGCATTAGCTGTGGAAGTTTTCGAACTGGCCTGCGGAAAACTGTGGGCCCTAGTAATTATTGAACTTTGCTTTAACTGTTTTGTCAGGTATCCGTACCTATTCAAAGGTCTGGAGGATCTTCATTTAGACGAGCGCATTATGCAGCTGCTCTCCATCATTAACAACATGTTTGTCACTAGCACCAGGTAATCTTTTTCTACATCGCTCGAGTTACAAATGAAATTAGTTAAAAACAGACTTGTATGGTGCTGTAAACCTTAAAAATAAGAAACAGAGGTATTCATTAAGTTTGCCAGTCATCACTGTTGCAGAATTTTGAGTTTTTGGCTGTCCTGTAGTAAAATAAGCTTGGTTAACAAAAAATGTGTCGCTGAAATCTCGTACTTGTTGCATGTTACTGCTATTTTCAAATGTCACGTCATGTCACAATGCCGTCATTGCAAAGAGTGTTTGCTGCATGTACTCTTCAGTTTATTGACTGAGTCATATGTGATCTGAAATTGCTTGTAACATTATTTTTATGTTTTGAAAATATAAAAGCATGCTTCATCTTTTCACGATTACGGAGTAAGTGTCACAGTTTATTTGGTTACTTTGTAGTGGTCACTGATTTGTAAATAAAGGCATTGTAATTTGATGAATTTTTATAGGTTATTAGTTATTGTTTCGGTGTGTGCTTTTTATTGAAAGATGAAAGTAATGGATGTGTTACAGCGAGCAGCATCGACTGTATCGGGCGCACCATTACTCAGTGACTCCGCTCGGTGCTCGGTCGGGTCTTATTCGCTGGGTCGACGGTGCTACGCCAATGTTCAGCTTATACAAACGTTGGCATCAGAGAGACGCTGCACTCAAACTGCAGCAGCAGCAACAGCAGCAGGTTTTAGTGATGCTGATCTTGTGAAGAACTGCTGTTCAGTTGCTGTATTTTAGTTTGCAGCGTAGACCTTTTAAAATAAGGACTGACGGTGGCCATGCTTGGGTTTGCGAACTTGGATCCGTCGTATCCAAATTTGCAGCATTTGTTCTTATTGTCTGTGGCACTGTGTGTACAAAATTTTGTTGCAAACGGTTATAGTAAAAAAACTAAACAAAAACCGACATACGCTTTAGCCTCAATATATGCACACACGAGAAAGTGGAAATCGTACAGTAAACTTATTTGCAGCATTTGTTTACGTTGTCTATGACCTATGTGTACAACATTTTGTAGCAAGCGGACCACGCTTGACAAAGTTATAGTAAAAAACTAAAAATATCGATGGACCCAAGTTCACGGACTCGAGCATGGCTGCCATCAGTCCTTATTTTAAGAGGTCTGTGGTTTGCAGAGTTTTTCGAGAGTTTTTCCTCTGCCTTTACATGGCAGCTTGATAACCTGAAAGTTTGATAGTCCAAAAGTTTTAGGGTTCTTTCATATACACTTCTACAGACGCTGACTCAATCTCTGCATTTCCTCTCTACTGTGAGTAGGGTTAGGGTTAGGGTTAGGGTTAGGTTGAGTTAGTGAAAGTGCCTGTAGCAGTACACACTTTTAGACTATCAAACCTTCGGAATATAGACACACAATCCTTCATATAATTTTATATTAAGCTGGCAGAGATGATACAGTTTGGTCTAGTCTGTTTGTTTATTCATTTGTTTGCTCTGTCTCATATTCATCAGAAATTACAGTTGACGTGTGTTGCAACTGTTAGCAATAATGAAATAAACTAGGACAAAATAAAGTTTGAAACATCACAGCTTTATCAATAGTGGGCTATTACTGGCATGTTTATTTCTACTTTCCTGTCATGTCTTGGTAACTGTTCTCAAAAGCAATGCTATAAAACTTGTTTGTATCATAAAAAATGTATTATATAAGGTGACATAGTATGTCGTGAACGATTTCGATTTTAAATATAACCCGTTTATTATAGGTGACCAGCAATAATTTTTTGGTCTTCCTGTAGGTATATCAAGTGAAACTTTTCCTGTAAAATTTCAGAGTTGTAGCTTTTATACAGCATTTGCAATACTCATTAATATAAAACCACCGTTAAAATTACATAACAGTTGACCGATAAACGTTAACGTCAAGCGAGGTCACTGTCCATGTCTACTGCACCGGTATTGGTATGAAATTGGATCTTTTTTGTTTTTAATGACTGCTATCAGTTTGTTAGGCCTTACCTTACCTTACCGTATCTCCGGGGTGGGCAGGCTCTTACACCTTCCCAGGCCGTATCAGCTCGGCCCAATGCACATCCCCGAATGTAACCACAAGGTTACAGGTAGTGGCTATAAAGCCGTAGACGGCTATGAAGCCGTAAACAGATGGCTGTAAAGCCGTAAACAGACGGCTGTGAAGCCGTAATCGGCTGTGAAGCCGAAACCAGCACAAAAGCACTGGTAACGTGCAGCAATCTGCTCTTACGTTTTGGTTAGCGCTTGGTCAGCTCCTCGCCTCCAGATTTTAGAAATCTTTCAAGTCATCGGTGCAAAGCCCCACCACCACGACAAGGTGGCTGACCACGGTGGGGCAGTTTGTTAGGCATCGAACCGATAAGATTTCGAAGTGCTGACAGAGAAATTGATTTCCGTGCTTTATGGAGACAGTGCTTCGATGCTTGCAGTGACCGAGTCTCAGAGTCAGCATAAACAGCTGTTGCCATAATGCTCCAAACGTTCTCAATCGGAGATAAATCCAGCGAATTAGGCCAGTACTCTAGTCGAATGTAGTGTTTAATATTTGCATTTAGCCAGGTGATTGTAGCCTTTGATGTATGCGCAGCGGCATGAGCACTATCCTGCTGAAGCATTCCTTCACGAATTAAGTCGGTGCTTGTCTGCGTGACGTCACTGCTTTTTGGGTGACGTCATTATGTTGGCTCGTATAAATCGACCAAGTAACCAACAGTTGTGATATTTTGCACACAATATTGTGTTAAATTTCCCTAAACGCCAGTAGCAGTTTAATAATTATCTGATACTTTTAACATGGTTAATTTGCCATTTAAAATCGTTCACGACCTATTGTGTCACCCTGTATTTTAATTCGGCATACATTGTCATTTCAGTGTATTAACGTTGCTATGTAATGTATGTTGTAGAGTGGAGTGGCTGCTGCATCTGCCTCCACAGCCACAACTGCTGCAGCTGTACCTCGACCAACCGAGCTCTTCTATAGCAAGCTTAATCCTCTCCTTAAAGAAAGGGTAGCGTTGATATTATTGGGTGTTTGCGATATCTTGACACTGTTTCAGCACTCAGCAGATTTTGCTGATTTTATTTTACACATGGACACATATGCCGTTTGTCTCGACTCTGGACAATGGGCTTCGTGTGAAAACCGTGAACTTTGTTTTTATCACAAACTTGCCTTAATGATGTAGCAATTGATATTGTTTTCGAGAAGCTCACTTGCCAGCAGTAAAAGGAAAAAGATTTAACTGAGCTGTTCAGACACTGACTTTTTTTATGTAAGCAATTTCTTTCCGAACATTTTGCTGAAAACTGCATGATTCTGTGACATACAGTTGGAAAATTAGTGTGCTGTAAATTTAATGCCGATTTTTTGGACCACCCTGTATTTTCTGTGTTTGTGTATTATGTTAGGGTATCACCAACACTGAAAGTCGCAAAGATTGGCCACTGAGTATTCTGCGAAAAGTACTTGAAGAATTAATGAATGAAACACCAAAGGATTTGCTTGCAAAGTATATGCTTGTACTTTCCTTGTTTGATACAGTTTTCTGTGGGTCGCGGGATTTCGAGCCGAGCCGCAGAATTTGCCCTTTTCTGCGGAATTTTGCAGAATTTCGCAAAAGTTGAGAAATGACCGGCGATTAGTACTATCTTTGGCTTGATGGCGCAATTTTATTATTATACGCTTAGCCATCGCAATTCTGTCCGTCCGTCCATCTGTTCGTCTGTCACACCGGTGGATCAGTCAAAAATGGTGCAAGCTACGATCACCAAATCTTCACCATCGGCTGCATGGAAGACTCTAGTTTCAGGATCAGTAAAGCTTTTCCATAAATTCGAAGGGGGTCACTTTGAACAAGTGCGCTAAATGAGAGGGTGTGGGGAAAATTTGCGATTTTAGCCAGTAAGTCGCTGTATCTCAATAACGGTGCAAGATAGGGCGTTGGCTTAATGTTGAAAATGCCTGGAGAGGCTGGCTAATACCAGTGAAGCTTGCAGTAGCAGCTGAACCAGTTGTAAGTAAGTAAGTAAGTAAGATGACTTGGTGCAATTTAACATTTAGCCACAATGCACTGTGTTCTTAGCACCCAAACAAAAATGTTTTTACCAGCCGCTCAAACTGTTCAAAGCTAATGTCAGTTTGTTCAACTGCCTCCCTCACCTGTACTGTACTGAGGACAAGGACAAGGCTCCACAATAGATCATTTGCAGTCACCGGCCCACGAGTCTGGAACAGTTTGCTGGCTGCGCTGCGAGCCGCGCTGCGAGCCGTAGAGGACTACGAACAGTTCAAAGCGCAACACATTTGTTTGATTGAGGCTGCGGCGCCTAGTGACTTTTGCGTTTAGGCGCTGTGTATAAATTTGCTTTATTATTATTAATATTTAAAAAAACATTTTTTTATTTATTTTTTTATACCCTTCGGTACTCCATTCCCGAGCCTAAAAATTAACTATGCAATACAAAGGTGAGTACGATCGTCAGTCCGTATTATTATTACTTTTTTAAACCCTTGGAAAAATCCAAAGGTGTCTCAAAAATTAGCTATATCAAGCGAAAGAATTGACCATCAATCTGGGCATTCAACTGAAACAAAACTGTCGTGCAACAAAATGGAATTGAAACAAAACAACAAAACTGAAATATGCTGAAACAAAAAAGTACCCTCTCGGTCATCCCCCAAACGAGTAGAAATCTTCTGCTTGAGTTCAGCCAGAAACTGTCTTGATGACTCATGCATGGGGCCCGGTGACTCAACCGCGATGGGCTGGAAAATATACTGGGTCCCCAGGTTTGCATATTTGGCGGTTTCACGTTCAGCTGCAGACTTTGCCGCCGACCCCGCGCTGTTGGCCGCCGCATCCAGATACGACATCGCAACTGGTCAGACAGCCGTGACGTCCTGTGGAATAAATGTCATTCCATCACGGCATTTGCCATCAGTCTGGGATATTCCACTCGGTTCCTTGGTAACTGCAATGCTGACAGAGACAAACGAGCAAGCTACCATATCGTTCAGGTTATGGTGTCTGGCCCACGTGCCTTCTTGCAGATGAAACTTTGAACCCCGTGGGCATCAACCAGTGCCCCACAGTGACATTGGTGTGGAAAGCACATGGGGAGACCAAGCCTCAGTGCAATGGCGACTCAGACCGCTTCGTCATCATCCGTTTTGGTGTGTGAGTGTGTCTGCGAGGGTGTGTTCGTATGTGTCTGTCTCACTATCTCTGTATGTGTGCGTAGAGAGCTGTGGTGTTCAAGTGGATCCAGCACTGATTGGTGGCTGGTAACACAGACCTATGCCAGGTCAACAGCTGTCATGTCAATCATTGGCTACGTTATTGGACTTGGCGACCGACATCTGGACAACGTCCTCGTGGACTTGACGTCCGGCGAAGTATAAACTTTATATGACTTTTTCAATGTTACTTCACAGTACTTGTGGGGTTGCAGTTTATATTTGTATTGTACACTGTGTCCCAAAAAAGCATCCCCGACATTTTCGACTGTAACTTGAAAACCCATTATCAGATTTTGATAATTTTTGGTACGAATATTCCCGAAACAACTTGCCATCAATTGATGATTCAGTTTCCTACCTCACCCAACGTTTGTTTCTGCACTACCTGTGGAAAACACAACCAGCGAAATATCACAAAGTTAAATGTCACTTATCCAATGCGATATGATTGCTTAATAATGCGTAAAAATACATTTTGTTCACATTTCTGACACTTTGGCTGACATTTCATCCAGTTTCCCATTTTTCAACTGCCTGTAGTAAAATTGTGTGAAGTGTTGGCTCACTGTGTGAACACAGGCAAGGAGATGCTTTCTCCATTCATTAACAGCAGTATTGATAATGTCCTGTTCCAGACCAATCCAGGCTCTACCAGTCGTTTCTTGACTTCACAGACATTCCTAAACTTCATATGGTAGACACACTGCTGCATGACAGTCAAATCTTGTAATAGACTGGCTGTTGGGGCTCACAGATTAGGATAGATGAAATTTACTGACATTTTTCACTCATTTTAACAGGTATTATTCTTGGTCTGCTTTCCCCTGGTAGTGCAAAATAGATGTTGGGTGAGGTGGAAACTAAAACTCTTATTTAATAGCCAGCTGTATCAGAAATATTTCTGCCAAAAATGATTAAAATCTGTTAATCTTAATTCAAGTTATGATCGATAATGTTGGGACGTTTTTTTCAGGTTTTTGGTTTATTTCAACACTTATTTCGCTTGATCTGCTTTCCCTAGGTAGTGCAGAAGCATACATTGGGTGAGGCGGGAAACTTAGCAGTCATTTGATGGCAAGTTGTGTCATGAATATTCGTACCAAATATTATCAAAATTTGATAATTGGTTTACAAGTTGCGATCGAAATGTCAGGGATGTTTTTTTGGACACAGTGTATATTATGGAGTGAGATTTTGTGAATTTTGTCATTACTCTAAAGTCTACAAACTGTTTATAATCATAACTACTTAGCTGTGATATGAATAGCACTAAGTGATAACTGCTTGCTGATATTGTGTGCATCATCATCATCATCATCATCGACAACCATGGGCTCAATGCCCGTTGGTGTCTGACGCCATTCTTACTATCGCTGCCCACCGCTGCCTACCTAGGGCAGCGTGGCTTAACTCCTGCAGGGTTGCCCCACACCACTGCTCAATGTCATCTGACCATTCTCGGTGTGGCCGTTTTCTTTTGTTTGAACCATCCATCATTCTGAACACCAGGGTTTTTA
>Ga0209367_1013360_pt1 | contig 10576 bp, 6 predicted proteins | sample WorMetLIZISLAND2_FD_187412 | JGI IMG/M metagenome (GOLD analysis project Ga0209367, IMG submission 187412) | Marine gutless worms symbiont microbial communities from Max Planck institute for Marine Microbiology, Germany - Olavius geniculatus... ...
CTAAGGGAGGGGGCATATCGGAGAGTTTTGGGTATCTATGTCTTGGACAGAGTGAGAGATCACGACAAAAAAACTTACTTCGTTTCAATGCTTAAACCCCGTTGCTATGTTCTATCGAATAACTAACATGCGAAACGTGTTGATCAACACGTCATTTTGCTGAAGTTGTACGAGGACTACCCAGTACGTCAAAAGGGTGACTGGAATGACGACCGATGCGAACTCATGGCTGTGTCACAGGCAGGCCCGTCGAGAACCACAGCGGGGCCGGGGAAACATTCTCGCGGGGCCCCTTTGAGGGAAAGTTTACTTTTTAAATGGTGCATTCTGGTGTACTTTATATTTCTGAGCAATGTCGGGACCCCGAGACGCTGCGGGGTCTGAGGTAGCTTGCCCCCTCTATCCCTCTCTCGATTGTCCAGGTCGCAGGACCGTGACAATAATGATAGAATGGCAACAAAACAATTTATAATTACTTGAATACTGTTCGATCGTCAAATAATTTTAGTTTAATGGAATATTGGAATTCTTGATTTACAAAAGTTACTAAATTTACGTGTGTGGATTACTTTGTTAATGTCTGTTAATTTTTTAAAGGCTTTAAAGCGTTAAGTAAACACATTAATTCGACAGCTCTGGGGGCCTATGTGGATCTAAAATTTTTTGAGTTTGTCTTGTCTTGTTCTTGCTGTAGGCTTACTGTGAAGTTACTTTTAGCTTTTTATGCTGATTACAGTAATGCAGGCTAACAGTGTGCTTGTTTTAGTCGAAACTGTTGAACAAAATGACCACGTAGCTTACAGTATGCAGCAAAAAAGTATCCCCTAAATTTTTTCATCATTTTTTCTTAACAATTGCTAAGATTTTTGAAGCGATATTTCACACGTTTATTACCCATTAATACTCACGCAAAAATGCCAAAGAACTTTGAATTATTGTGAATTAGCCTAAGACAAATATATTAGTTTGTTTTTGCAACCAAGACTGGATGGGAGATTTTGGGGATATTTTTGGCGTAAATTTTGGCAGACCTTCACTATGGCAGCCCCTCGCTATAGCGGACCCAAACCGATTGCCAGACAGCGGTTAGTGCAATACTTCTAATCTAGGGTTTGTGACTTTTTCTTCTTTGATACATTATTTTCAAGTGAATTTTTTGTATTTCAAGTATGCTAATACTAGACCTGCAAAACAACTGAGTACTGGTTTATTAATGATGTTAGAGCATACATAACTTATTTTGTTTTGTAATATATCCTCTGCTTTGCAGATAAATTGTCTAATGAATTTGGCGGACAGTTTGGACTTACACTTTGGACTCACACTTAAAAGCAGTTTGCTTGTTGATTAATAACTCTGTTTTCACAACATGTAACTGGTGTTTTCTGCATTTCAAATGTTTAAATTAGACCCGTTTGGTTCTAGTGTGATTTATGTGTCTGCACAGTTGAACAAAATCATGTTATATTTTAAATGCTGTTCTACTTCTGAGCAATGAAATTTGAGACTCTAAAATTTGCATTGATGATGGCAAATTTTGTCAGGAATAATTTCAGAAAATTTTGTAAAAAAATTGTGAATTTTGTTGATTGAAGTAATTTTTTGCTGCTTATTTTTCTTGTTCATATACAGTTCGCTTGTGTTATATTGGAAGTAAATGTGAAAGTTGAGTTTAATGTTAGCGACTAACAGCTTGTCTTTGTGTACATATTTGATTGTTATATCCACTGCTGATATGACGCAATTATTATTAGTTTATATTGACCATTACTATTACTAGGCCGCCTGGAACGGTTTTTACAACGGTTTTTACGCGCGAAAGCAGCTACTGCTTTCAGCGCGTCTTAGCCATCCGAATTCTGTCTTGTCTGTCCATCCATCCGTCACACGAGTGATGGATCAGTCAAAAACGGTGCAAGCTAGGACCACCAAATCTTCACCGTCGGCTGCCAAAAAGACTAGTTTCAGGAACCGTAAAACTTTTTCCATAAATTCAAAGGGGGTCACCCCAAGTGAGGGCGCTAAATGAGAGGGGGTGGGCAAAATTTGCGATTTTTGGCCAATAATTGGCCAATTTTTGGCTGTATCTCAGTAACGGTGTGAGATAGGGCATAGGTTACTGTTAATCACTAATAGGAAGTCGTACACTGGCTCTCGATTGCCACCGATTTCAATGACCTTGGATGACCTTGAATGCTTAAATAGGGTTTTTTTGGATTTTTTGGCGATTTTGGGCTGCGAGACACTTTTCAAGAGCGAAGGGTGAAACCAATTGAGATAGACATGGACAAACTGTATATGAAATTTTTAGCATTGAAACTGTGCACGAAAGCATCAAATAGCGGTACCCCCGCAAAAGTCGTTATTTTACCGTTGTTGGCCAGTCTTTCGTGAAAACAGCTGGAGACAGACTGACAGTTTGCGAACACGAACTGCTATAGGCTTTTGCGCGTCTCGTGAGCCTTAGCTCAAATTTCTTGTTTTTCTTTTTTTTATCACGAGATCTCCGAGGTCTGTGGGCCGATCTCCGCGAAATTTTGCCACATGGTCGGAAGCATGTTCAATTTATAAATGCCGGTCCAAAAATTTGGGGGTCTGCCCCCACCCCCCTCAAAAAATGGGGGCGACAAACACGCTTAATTTGACCCGATTTCGGACACCTTTCCACTTTGAGCGAGAATATCTACGAAACGGATACATATATTTAAAATCTGAAAATTTGGTCACTACAGCGTTCCCTTCCACGTTCAACGAATAAAGTTTGGTGAACTTTGGTCCACTAATTATGGAGATTTAAAAGAGCAATTATACCCTGAAAATCGAATTTTTTGGAATATCATATTTCGGCCTGAAATTTTTACACATGCTATAGAATGTCCAAGTCTTGCTAGCCTACACTCCACTGGGGATGGGGGCTCCCCCAACAACTTTTTTCAAAGGGGGTCGAAATTGGCTTATAATTCAGCGCATTAGCGCCTATAACTTTGTGGTTAGGGGGAATAACTCCATGAAACTTTGCCACACAACAGGTTATAAGGGGAGCATTATCACGTATATACAAAATTTGGGAGGCACCACCCCTTAAAATTTGGGAAGGCAATAAACGTCTAAAATTTGGCGCGATTTAGGACAACTTTCGAATTTGACTGCAAATATCTCAAGATCCAGTCATGATATCGACAAAAGGACAAAAACATTATCGAGAGCTGTCCCTGCTGCGTTGGAGAAAAAAATTAGTGAACTTCTGTTTACTAACAAAAAAGTTATTGACGCAGATGTTGACCTACCCAAGTTCAAAATTTGGCGCGATTTCGGGCAACTTCAAACTTTAACTGCAGATATATCTGGAGCGGATCGACATACCGAAAATCGATAACAAACTTGATCGACTGCCATCTCTCCTGCGTTGAACCAAAAAAATTTGGTGAACTTTGGTCCACTAACAAACAAGTTGCAGGTGCGGATGATGACACAGCCTAAGTCGTCAATGCACGTTCTGCGTATGCTACTGCATTTGACTTCGGGCCACGTGACTTTGCTACCAGGTAAATTTCATTCCTCTGAATTTACCCCCCCCATCAGACTTACGGCGCCGGGCGGCCTCACGTTGGGCTCTGCCCCATATTTCTAGTTTTCCCATTTATACAGCACATTGTCGTAAAAAAGAAATTTCTAGTGTGATGTTTGGTTTGAATATATACAAGTTTATTGTGTATATACAGGAATGGCGTTTGAGGTGAAGATTGAAGCTGCTAGTAATGATATCACTGAGCATCCACATGATGACAAATCAAGATTGTATTTGTGTACAGTGTGTGACAAACGGTTCGCAATGAAGAAGTATTTGAAGCAGCACAAACAAACACATAATGCAGACAAGTTGTACGCATGTACTCAGTGTGAGAAATGCTTTGCTGCTCAGCATTACTTGAGGCAACATATGAATGTCCACAGCAGTAAATACAAGTGCACTGAATGTAGAAAGTGTTTTAGTAGCAGCAAAGACTTAACAGTACACAAACGAAGTCATTCTGGAGAGAAACCGTTTGAATGTACTGTTTGTAGCAAACGATTTTCTACACCAGGTTCCCTTGCTGTTCACAGCAGAGTTCACTGTGGAGAGAAACCATACAAATGTTATGAGTGTGGCAAGGCATTTAGTCAGTTTGGAAACCTAACCCGTCACATGAGAGTTCACATGGGAGACAAACCGTACAAGTGTTAACAGTATGACAAAAGTTTCAGCAAATCCAGCGACTTGCAGAGACGTAAACATCAAGCACACAGCAACAGAAGACCTTATGACTGTCGTTACTGTGGGAAGCTTTCTAAAGTTAAGGATGATCTGAAGCGTCATGTTCATATTCACACTAATGCAAAGCCGTACTTATGTAGACACTGTTCAGACAGTTTTAAGGGACGTTGCCAACTCAAGGCAATCTGCTGATGTCACACAATGAAGGCAGTTGGTTCACATGTCACGTTTATCGCAAGAAATTTAGTTACAGTTGCAGTTTTAAGACACATTTACTTCGTCATGAAGGTGTGAAGCCGTACGTTTGTGATGAATGTTCAAAGAGTTTTTGTACAGTAGCTGAATTGAAACATCATCAGCTCAAGCACTTAGACTTCAAACAGTTTTGCTGTGGTTCATGTGGTGAATATTGCAAACATAAACAAAATGTCGTAAAACACTTTGACAGATGTTCTGCCAAACTGTGATATGTCCATACACTTGCCAGGCATGATTGAGACAGAGAACAAACAATCTGGACAATTGCTTGTTGGACAGATTTGCTACTGTTGATTCAAGACTTGTCAGTGAGATTCACACCTAGATTCTGGCAGTTTGTTTTCGAGCATTAGACGTTCTTTGTCCAATGAACTACTAGTTACGGACACTGCTTTGATACTGTTTTATTCGTGTGTATATGTGTTATTTTAAAAATTTTTAGTTAATTGGTATGTACGAGGGTCGTTTGATAAATAAGTTACAAAACAGCATCATTCTGTTAGTTTTTCAAATATAAAAAATTTGATGTATACGTTTTGTAGGACATTTAATTCTGAGAAGCAGCTGTGAGTTTTATGATGATGACGTCACTGTGACTTCATTTATATTTAATACGGCGACGTTGCCGATGAAATCCTGCCGTAATGAACAGCGTGCCATTATTGTATTTGTGTCAGCAAAAAACAAATGCAAATCAGATTCACTCTGAGATGCATCCAGTATATGGCGACAAGTGCTTTAGAAGCGAACAGTTCATGTTCCATGTAATAGAATGCTAAATGGGCAAAAATTTGTATCATATACCCAGGTGCAATCAGTCGTTCTTCAGTGGCATGGACAGCAGCCAGCATCGTTCTTTACATCGGGCATTTAGAAGTTTGCTGACAGATAGAAAAAAATTCATTGAGCGAACTCGGATGATATGTCGAAAAATGAAACATTAGTTTTTAGCATTTAAAGAGATGGCGTTAACTTGTTAAGTTTATTCATTTTTTCGTTCCTATGCTGTTTGTCACTTGCGAGTTATGATAGATTACTGGTGGGGAAAATAATACACGTGCAGACTGTGTTTTGTGAACAGATCAAAACAATTTTTACACGTATTCAGAATAAAATTTCCTACAAAATGTATATTTTGGATTTTTAGATTTGGAAGACTAACAAAATGATGCTGTTTTTGTAACTTATTTATCGAACAACCCTTGTATATACAACAATTCATATATTTTTACATTTATTGATTAGCTTAGAATGGACTAACTTTGGACAAGTGGTTTAGTTGGACAAAGTGAGTTTATAGGTGTGTGTTTGTGTGTGTTAAAAGACTTGATGTTATGTCATTGTTTCACTGGTGTTTGAAATGTGTGCAGTTATTGTTCATGATCAAACCTTCATGGCCTCAGGATTGCATAAATTTTTCCACTAGTGAGAGATTTGCAATTAATGTCAATACAAATTATTCTGCATCAGGATTGGATTCAGACATGTAATGCACCCGGGTAATAAACGTCAATACTCACGCTGTCTGATATTTTTTTAATTCGTATGTTTTCTTACAAAAATACAATTTACTTATTGCTGTACCTCAAAATTCACCCATTTATGGGCAACATTTGAAAAGTCTTGAGCGCTTAGACTATAATTGCCTCTGTCGGAAATTTGCGTCTGTTTGTCGTTGAGATTGGAACTTTGTGCTACCAATGTTTTCAGTTCATGACAGTACTTTCAATACTTCACACATTACATTTCTGTGTAACTGACTTACTTATTCAAAGACAATTGATGTTAAACTGGGTGAACAACTGTTTAATGCAGGTACTTGAAGATTAACAGAATAGCCATAGTTCACATTAGTTTATTATCTCCACCAAGTGAATGCATATTATGTGTTCATCTTTCTGTCTGTCTGTCTGTGGTCAGCAGAATTTAACTAGTAGCTCCAAAATGGTTAAAGTATAGACTTCAAATTTTGATGCGCGTGTTTCATTGTTCCCACAAGTTTTGCTAATACATGTATCTTGACAACCTCTAGAATCCTACTGAATATCAAGTTCATAGGTGAAAGGTCAAGTTTACATGGGTTTATTACACTGGCGTAGCCATAGGGGAGGGGAGGTATGTGCCCCTCCTAAGAGCCTACTCAGTTACCCAAAATAGTGCCAACATGCATCAAAACACGTCATTTTTACCCACACAAAAATCCAAAAATTTTCTGGCGAAGGGGCACAGCTCCCTCCTGAGACCCTTTTCCCGCAGGGAGGTGACACCTCTTCCCAAACCCCACCCCTCAAGTGCCCTCACTACAATTACATCTGGCTAGGCCGCTGGTTTATTAGCAGGATTACGAGATAAGTTACTGACGGACATGTGTGATTTTTTACGCGCGACAGCTAGCATAGCTAGCTATAGCGCGTATTATCTATGGTAATTCTGCTGTCCGTTCTGGTGTTTGTCACGTCCCGGTACCGATCCGAGACTATGGGTGAGATAGAGACTTCCGGTTAGACCCCTCAGCCGCCGACTCGCGCCGCCGCCGCCAGCCGAAAAACAGACAGCGCGCCGCCAAGCCAGCCGAAATTATGGGGCGCCGCCGCCGCCGAAATTTTTACGGCGCGCCGCGGCTTGTAGTGATTATAGGCCTAGTCGTCAAGTTAGTAATGATAGCAGCAGTATGTTACAGTGTGCTACAGGACATAGGATCATTATACTGCACTTAGTATAGTCATTGCACGTAACTTGATGCTCTCCGCGTCTAGTACGTGTGCCTGTTGAAAGTAAGCCTCATTTTGAATGGTAAGCGTGTGAGCCGAGTAAACTGAACTACTGCACCTTTATTCACGACAAAGACGCAGCCATGATGCGTAATAATTGAAGCGGATATCTTTTTGCGTGACATTTGTTACTATAGGCTTAATTATGGTTTCGAATAGATGCTTTGAAGCTACCGTTTTTACATCCTAAAACTGCGTCAGTAAGCTATCATCGAGCGATCGGCTATATGGCTTGTAGCCCAGCATTCTGGTTTTATCAGTGGAGACTGTTAGTGTTGTCACTTGTGCGTCATTTAATGCTTTATCAGTCGAAACTCGCATGTTGTACCTTTTAAATCGTCGTCATGCTGTAGAATGAAAATTTTTAAAACTAGCTGTCCTGTGTGGACAGTGAGGTTGTTTATGAAACTGCATGATTGTAGCCAGAAAAAATCGCTTTAAAGCTACCAAAGCCTGCAAACGTAAATGTTGCTTAGGCCTAGTTTTGTATAGGCCTGACCCAGGGGCGTCTACTCCATTGACAGGCGGAGGCAAATGTCTCCTGGAAAAAGTTACGGGAAGTAAAAAATTGAAAACTGGGGAAATATTTTTGGTGGCAGATTTCCGAGAAACGCATAACACAGAATGCGACAATTCTGCGTACAACAGTCCAATTTTTTGTTCGCCTCGCTCGCAGATTACTTTTAGTCTCTACTTTTAAGGCTGTATTTAAGGGGAGAGATTAGCGGGTTCAACCGCCCCACGGAATTTTTAATTTTATTGTGACAAATCGCAACGGCGGAATGCTACGGATGAACGCTTCCCGTCGATGATGATGATGATGATGAATTCTGCGTACAACAGTTCAAAAAAAATTTCGGTTCGCTTCGCTCGCAGATTATTTGTCACTATTTTAAAATTTTTTCCGCCGCCCTTGTTTGCTTTTATTATTTTAACTGCATACAGTCAATTTGGTTAGTTGATTTTGAGGAAAATAATTAACCAGATGTCATATTTTAATGCTGAAATGCACTAAGTTCGATTTCGGCTGGGGCTCCATCCCAGACCCCGCTGGGCGAGCTCACATCGCTCCCCAGACACTGTAGCTGCATTTGAAGGGTTCTACTTTTAACACAAGGAAAAGAGGGGAAGGAGAAAAGGGAGACGGGGGGAAACAAGGAGGGAAAAAAGAGAAAGGGAGGAAAAGGGGGAAAGGCCCGAAAGGAAGTAAAAAGTCAACCCCCGAGCAAAATTTTTGCTTATGGCATGGCCCTATTTTAAAGTTTTGGTGCCACGCCACTCTTGTTTGCCCATATATTGTTTAAATTGCACTAAATTTGGTCAGCTAATTATATGGAAAATAATTATAATTTGTTGCCACCAAATATTTTAAACGTTAAAATACACCAAATTTGATTTCGGCTGAGGCTCTGCCCCTGACTTCGCCAGAGGAACTTACAGCGCTCCCCAGAACACCTAGCTGGATTAAGGGGTGCTACTTCTAAAGGGAGGGAGAAGAGAAAGAGGAAAACGGGAGGGGGGAAACAGAAGAGAAAAAAGGGAAACAGAAAGAAAGGGGAAGTAAAATGGGAGAAAACGGAAAAGGGGCGGAATGGTAGGGGGAGATGGAGAACATCCGAGTTGGGGGAGGTTGCCTCCTAGTGCTGAGGGGGATGGACGCCCCTGGCCTGGCATAAGGTGCGTTTTGGATATTTTTAAAAAGCTGTAAGTTTAGAGTAAAAGGCAAAATTTGTCTGCGTTGTGATTGCCCAAATAATCTCCGTAGTTCATAGGTCTACACGCTGTGTTGAAACGTGTTTTTGATAAACTAATGTCATGTGTGTACGTCAAGTAGGCTTAATAGTTAATACAGATCAGATGAAACTTTTGATTATAAATTTAAAAAAAACTTTTTTTACGTTTTTTTAAACTTTTGTCACGTTATTGACGTTGATAACGTTTTTTTCTTAAAACGTTTTTTCTATAAATGTGCATTGAAACACTCACCAAGAACTTTGAAAAGCGAGCACTTTTGAAACCACAGAAACGAATTATTATCATAGTGATTGTAGTTTGATTAGTTAGTATAGTGCTGTGGTTTTATGACCATTTGGTTGAATTAAAATTAAATAAACTTCTCTTTGTCTACATTATAGTTCTAAATACAATGCACCTACAGCATTAGGCATTCAGCAGGAAGTTGAACAAACTATGACCAACGTTTTTCATTTGTTTTAAACGTTTTTTATTCCCCTCAGGTTTTAACGTATCTTATTTTTTGAAAACGTTTTTTTTACATTTAGCCCTATGCTTTTGATAACATCTTGTCCAATCATTGGCGTTGTAGTCACTACTTTAAGTAGGTGTCCGTTATTAACAAGACATCGTCAGAATACAAATAACATGTTCAAACTTTCGCTACGCAGATACTAAAATCTGTAAAATAAAATTTACACAGTACAAAGTCAAATATACTCTGGCAGTTAACAAAAATAAACGTCCAAAAGTACTGTTGCAGTACTCGTGTACTGTAGTGTAATCGTGCTATCAAGCATTAATATTAAAAGTAGGCTTACTGCAACACGTAGTTAGCGTTTATTTGTGTGTTGACTGAGTGGCGCCGCCGACTCGAGCCGCGCCGCCGCCGGAAAACTTTGGCGCCGCCGCCAGCCGAATTTTCGACGGCGCGCCGACTCAAGCCGGCTCGCCAGCCGGATTTTACTGCCGCCAGCCGAAAACGGGTCGGCGGCGCGGCTGAGGGGTCTATTTCCGGTTTTCACCGTGTGATAGCACAGAGTCTCTAGTATTTCGTGACAAAATTTCATGCTACTGGATGAGGGGGGTCCCCTCGAACGAAGGGGCAAAAGAAGAGCACCCCTTAAAAGACGTTATTTTACCGTTATTGGCAATGTCTAAACTGAAAATGGCTGCAAATAGGCACAGAAATGCACTAGCGACGAGCTTCTTAGGATTGTCATCGTTGATGACTTTGATTGACCTTGAACCCTAAAATAAGGGGTTTTGGTGATTTTTGGCGATTTTTGGCTGCAGAAGAGTGAACTGCGACGAAATGAGTGGAAATAGACCAAGATTATCTGCAAACAAGAACTGCTATAGGCTTTCGCGCGTCTCATGAGCATTAGCTTAAATTTCTTGTTAGGAAATGTTACTGTTTCGTGACAGACAGATGATCATGCTACAACACCAATTTCATAACATCGTTGAAACAACACAGTTAAATAATGATCAAATGCCAGAATTCCATTGCCACTGCAAATGTTCGAAGTGTTCATCACCAGCACCAGCTCCAAGC
>Ga0209367_1013361_pt1 | contig 10575 bp, 6 predicted proteins | sample WorMetLIZISLAND2_FD_187412 | JGI IMG/M metagenome (GOLD analysis project Ga0209367, IMG submission 187412) | Marine gutless worms symbiont microbial communities from Max Planck institute for Marine Microbiology, Germany - Olavius geniculatus... ...
TAGAGCCATATGAAGAAACGATAAACTATTATAACTGTCGCACGCCTGTGAATTCTCGGACCTCCAGTCCAGCAACAGTAGCGGAAACGCCCACCTTCCAGAGCACGACCTACGGACCCATATTTTCCGAAGGAATTGTGTTGTCCGCGCCCGCTCCGCAGCCCGACCCTGCAAAAACTGAGCTAGCCGGCAAAAGTGCTGCGGTCGGCGCCGAGTGCGTCCGAGCTGGCGGGCGAAAGTGGGCGACATAACCTAAAACATAACTCAATCAATTCGTAACTTTTTCGGTATAACAATATTGCGAAATAACAAACGTTAAAGAACAGACGCAAAAGAATGGTCGCCTACTTTCTTTGGCAGATGTATTGAACTCTATTTCTTAAACGTGATGTTTTTTTTAATTTTTCTTCGTATTTGTTGTTTATATTTGAATTCTTGTGAAATGACTTTCACAGTACGGTTTTGTAAGAGAGCAATCCGACTTTGTTTCACAAAAACGACGTTACGTAACAATGTTAATGGACAACTATCACAGTGCCAAGCGCTGCTGAGTTTGTGATTTATGTCGCAGTGACACGTAATTCGTCGATCATGCTTCTGGCGGCAGTGCGTCAGGAGCTTCGTCCAGCAGGACAGGGCAGTGGATGTCGTCGACCCTCGTCGTTATATTCGTGTTCTTGGAGTGCGCGCTGTGTCGAAGCACCGGCCATATAATGTGCACCGACAGACGTGTAATCGCCGCACAGTCTGACGTGTCATAGCCCGGTAATGTCTGCAGGTGTCACATTACAATGTCTTCCGCCATGAAACATCCGCCCGGGGAAAGATAATCACGGAAATGATATGTCTCCCCTTATTAAAATATCGCCGGCTCCATAAAAAGTGTCGCCATTATAAGATCGCCCGCCAGAAAAATCTCCCCCGGCCGACAGTTTACCGGTAAAAATCCGCCTCGCCCAGGCGGCTGCCGGGCGTGGCGAATTTTTGCGGGTAAATTGTCAGCCGGGAAGACTTTTCTGGGGGAGGGCGATCCTATAATGGGACACCGGCCTGGACCGGACTCGGTCACCTACTGCTAACTGACGTCACGACGGACCCGCGGGCGGCGGCGCTATTTCCGTCACGTGACCAAGGTTATCTGTTATCACGGTCACGTGATTAGCCGGCAACAGCATTCAGTGACGTCACACGCATATAAATGTCGCCCGACATCTGTCTTACCGGACCACAGCTTCAGACAAATATAGTACTACGAGAAGTATACGCGATGCAACAAATAACTTGAGATTCTTCACCTTGTGAAAGACCTAACGTGCATTATAAACCCAGTATAATAATAATAATAATAATAGGTAATAGAGAGCATCAGTGCAGGGCAGCGTTTGGTCGATCTGCATTTCTGCCGAATCCACGTTCTGTCATTATGCCGTGTCATTTTAGGGGCTTTCATTTTTAGTTGTTCAAGCTGCATTCACAGGAAGTCCTAGAAATACGCACAGGGACTCGATCGGGTGAGGTTTGTCGTGGCACAATGGCGTAAGCCGGACCGCGGCTGCCTGCGCTCAAGTCGGAGATTTAAATGTGCTGGAACGGACGGATGGACATCAACACTGGTTAACTAGCGCATCTGAGAAAAAAAGACAAAAAAACATCGGTGCCACGCGCGCATTAGTGCATGGGATGCATAAAACACAAAGTTTTCCGTGCTTCGAGATTTTTTCTTACGTCGACGACGGGCGACGTCGCTGGCTCGGCCGAGGCGCAGAGTGCAGACAGATCTTTGATAAATCAATAATCACGACGTCGACGACGACAGTGAGTCTGGTGCATGGCGCACCTCCGCGGCTGCACATCCGAGGAGTCATTTATCACATCTTTGCTCTCTTGAGTCACTGACGCAAGCACTGTGCGCAGTACGTATAGTACCGATAGGACTACTCTAGTTTCGGCAAGGCCTGCTCGTTTTCGTCGCGTTTCTCGACACGTTTGCTGCTTCAATCAAAAAAAATATTCCGAAATTTTCATATGAATTCATTGGAAACGACAGAATACGTCGAGCCTGGAAAATGTAAAGAAAATCTTTTCTTCTAGAGCCGGAGTTCAATGAGCGTCTTGACCTCACCCAGCTGATGTGTTTGCCTTTTAAAAGTACTGTATAATGAGCGTCAATTGGACAATTTTAGGAATCAGTGGCGTACTGATAGGAGAAAATGGGCAATTCCTGCTGAAATTTTGGGATGTAAATTTTTTTTCCTAAAAGGTGCAATAGTTAGGGTTACATTTTAGAGAAATTTAGGGGCAAACTTAAAATCTTGCGCACCCATAATATCCTCTGTTGAAAATTTGCAGCTGTCTGTAAGTTATAATTTTCTGCCCCTCATACATTTTATACTCATGACGCCGTTGGCAGTAACACGTCGATTTTTCCACACGGTTGTCTACCTATGCACATTTTGGGCACAATTGGGGAAATTTTAGTTTTTTGAGGCCCGAAGGAAACTTTTTAAAAAATTTTTATTCTCTAACTTACATTGTCGCTACCCTATAGCCGCATTTGCTGTGATTACGTGTAGATACTAGATAAGCATTTATATAATGTTTTTGAGCTGGCTGCGTGTAAAATATAGGCCTAGTTTACGCAGAACATTTTTACAAATGCATAGGCAAGCGGCATGCCTATAGAAAAACACGCACAGACTATCAGTGCGACAGTGGGATCGATCGACTCGCCGCCTGATGCCATGCCACTCGACATACATACGGGAAATCCCACTGGATTGCTGTGAGCACTCCATGGCTGTCCGCCAGTCAGTCACATTGTTTGCGATCTGACGAAAAAAAATGATTTCGAGCGATTTCTGTTGTCCCCCCGGCAACGTCAGGAACACGAGACAGCATAGCAGCACGGACGCAGCGCATGCGGCGGATTTGAGACGTGGTGGACTGTTGATGGATCACAATCACTGTAGCTTGAAAGAACGGCTCAGACACCGTGACCAGCAGCTGTCTAGACAGCATTTAAGCTAATTTATTGAACATTGCAGTAGTCCGCTTGACGCGCGTGCCGCCATCTTCGTCTCCATTTATTTCGCTCAAACTGACAGCAGAAAAATCGACAGTATAAGACAAATATCGGTATTAACAGGATCGGTGGCAGCAAACTGAGCGTACATTCACAGCATTCAATATGACAATTTGATAACGTGACATTAAATATAATAAGGAATAGAATGATAAAGACATGTTTTTGCATGTTTTTCATTATATTTATGTGATAAAAACTTAAATGCATAAAACGAGTTTAAAATATTTGAGACTTGAAAAAAAATCTGTTCTCTTTATACTCTGACGAAATTTGAAAAGGAGACTGAATTCAAAACTTTTGGCAGACAGTTTCAGATACTGATGACACGATCAGTGAAAGACATCAACATCGAACACAAACGTGAGTCAAACGTCACAGTACGAGCACATGAAAATGTGCATATAAATCTGTCTGTTCCAGCTGTTCATTGCGTTGGTGGACTGGTTTATAAAGTTTTAATGATCCAGCTGTTCCGCAGTAAACGGCACGCGCCTGAAGCGTAGTGTTCCGCTGTTCTTGCTTTTGCATCGTTCTGGACTGATTCTTGCTATTGCACAAGTTGCAATGTCCTGAACTTATTCTGGTTTGGAGTAATATGCTATAGCGAACTATTTGCATAGCCGAGTCTTTTGCTGCTTCCTGAAAACATGTTCTGTGCGTTTAATACTTTTCAGTAATAGCATTTTTGTTTTGCTGTTTTCTAAATATATACTAAGCATAATTGTAGTCCGACATCAGTTGAACAGGATACAAGCGGATTTTAGCGTGATTAAATTTTGTTCAGAAATTACGCTTTAGCAATTGCTGTATGGTACTGGTGCTGATGTGTTGCAGTATACGATCGTTGGGCGAACGTATGGATAACGACCTCAAAACTTACCTGCGTTCAGCAACTGGCATCGAATGCATCCGAGAGGCAAGTTTGTTACTATTCTGCACACATGCTGAACGATATTGCTGTTAAAAGTTGCGATCGTTGACGTTACAGTTTTTATTCCGTTTTGCTTCGTACAGTTTCGTGCTAAGGTAAGCCTACCGTGCAGATTTCGTTCAATGATGGGCGAACGAAATTCGTTTAGTCGCGTGATTCAAGCAAATTACGAGTCTGATAGGCTTGCCCGGAGCTGCAACTCCCTTCCCCAGAAAACATCGAGAAATGTGCTATCAAAAAAATCGTGTATGTCGTGGATACACTGTGAGGCATAAACGTTGACCATCAGGTTTTTCTTAACCTCACCAGATGTTGACCGATTTTCAAGAATCTGTTACTGGCCACTTTAGGGGAAAATTTGTGATAAAGTTGACATGTAAATGTTAGAAAAATTGGCTTGTATGCTGGCAAAAAATGGATATTTTGAACATCATAGTTTGGTAATGTTGTTATTGTAATACAAACAGTTATGACTTACACTGGCAAATTAATGATGTGATGAACAACAGTGACTAATTACTTAGCTAGTTTTTCAACATTTATATTTTAAGTCTTATAATAAAATGTTCAAGTAGTCAACATGGTCTTGTAGCTTAGTTTTTTTCTGCGATAGGGCCCACGTCTGTGGCTAGTGATTGGTCCAGTAGCGTTACCTCGTGAATATATCTCGCAGCACATGCACCACTTCGAGTTACTGACCTTCTCACCCAAATCCCGAAGCGACCAATGCTCATGACACTGCATGCTAGCACATATGTATAGGCCGGACATTCGCCACTGTCCATAAGCTTACTCTCTTTATATTAGAGTGCTAAAATTGGTTATTTCAGGTCGGCGATTTTTCATGTCTACCGTTTTCAGCGCTTCCGGCTCGTCTGTAGTATAACGTCCGGAAGTTATTTATGTGAACTGATGCAGAAAAACACTGAAAAACATTCCAGACGCCAAACTGGTTGGAGAATTTATGAATTCTTGGATGTACTTACACAGGCCTCGATAAGCGACGTTGTAATAAATTAATGTCCCGCACTGAACGAGGCTATCCGAGTAAAGATAGGGATACGAGCGTATGATTCCGTTTGCGTGTGAGTACTGTAGGCCACAGTGTCACTTTTTTACGCGATCATGGTTTACTGCACTGCGCATACACTTTTGATCTGTAATTTCCAGTTTTTATTCTCTCGATCGTTACGTGTATGGAACATCGTTTGGCGGGATAACGTTGCGTGTTGGTAATATCGCTAGTCACGGGTGCAGTGCGGTGCAGGGTGAAAGCCGTTCCAGATAGGCTAGCTGTTGCTATTTGTTACCAATTCCGCCGAGACTGCTATTAATTGTTTGCGTTCTAGCATGAAACCGCCTGCCCGGTCTCTGAACAGAGGTGAACGAACGAACGCGCCTTGCAGCTGCCGGACCATGATCCACGCCACCAGCTTATAGAAACTGGCGAGTGGGTAACAAATATCCATTGGCGCAAATAGCCAGGATGATGATGATAGTCTTTATTAAAGCAATCAACAGACAAACCGCTGTAGACACAATGCAAAACATACTGACATGCTAAAAAAACAACTAAAAACAGTCTTTGTACAATACACGATAGATAAAATTCACTCATCAATATTATTTATTTTAGTAAAAGTGCATTTCGATCCAGTCTGCATTTTTCATGCTATGCCATTGTGAAAAAGACTCAATGATGTGTAGCGTTTTATGAAACTGAGAACCCATCTCAGATCTACCGAGCGCTGTCAGCCGTATGAGATCACACAAACTTACTTCTCGTCACTGTCAGACTCAAATACAAATTCACGCTTCTGATCTTCAGAACACTAACTGCACATGGGACCACACCGATACACGTATCTCTACGTCTTGGCTTTAATTTTAAATCACTGCATCTTTGGTGAACATCATTTACTTCGCGTCGCCGCAGCCAGGACTGTGTTCCACAGTCGAAATTCCTGTCACTGTCTGGAACTCGCCACCTCTCAACTTGACGAATGATTTTAACACCACGTTTTAGTAAGTTTTAAAAAGAACCTGAAGACATGTTTTTACTTAGTATATTTCATTTAGTCACGCATTGGTAACTGTTTTCTCGCGTCTGCGATTCGTTTTTACGCGCGACAGCATGTAATGCTTCGCACGTCTTAGCCATCGTCGAGGCGTTCGTCCGTCTGTTCGTCTGTCCGTCCGTTTGTCCGTCACGCCCTTAAGCCCTATCAAAACGGTGCAAGCTGAGATCACAAAATCTTTACTATGTGTTGCCCCAAGGTTTCTGGTTTTTAGTGACAAAATTTTGTGCCCCTGGGCGAGGAGTTTCCTTCGAACAAGGGCGTCAGAGAGGAATACCCCCATAAAAAGACGTTATTTCGCCGCTATTGACTCCGGTAGTGTGAAAACGGTTGCAGATAGGTACAGACTTGCTGCATATCGTAACAAGCACTGATGACGGTTTTTTAATTTGTCAACATCAATGACCTTGAACGACCTTGAACCCCCAAAAGAAAGGTTTTGGTGATTTTTTTTAATTTTTGGCTGCAGCGCACATTTCAAGAGTGAATTGCGACGAAATGGCTGGAGATAGACCAAGTCAACCTGCAAAAAGGAGGTGCTAGACTGTCGCGCGTCTTATGAGCTATGCTCAAATCACTTGTTAATTTGACATCAGCCGCGTTAATATGATGTGTGTATTTTTTCTGACGCCATGCGTTATACGTAAACCCCAGTTATTACCCACCGTGTATATGGCTAAGCCACTGCAAATAGCAACGGTTAACGGCTTTTACAGCTTTTATCATGCGTTTAGTGTTGTGGATATTGCCTTCGCTAATGGTCAGTTCTCCCAACGGACAGCGTTTGACAGCACAGAATTAATGATCGACGTGGACTGAGCACTGCAAACTCGCAGCCAGTGTTTTATCTGCAGTCTTGGGATATGAGCTTATACTTCTCGCTTTAGAGTTCAGTGTTTAAAGAACACGCTTTAAAACACCCTGGCTGCCATATCAAGTGCACAGAATTAAAAAATTCTATGCCGTGATTTTTTTTACAACAGAGTGTTTCGAAATGCATTTACAGGGATAATAGAGGGAGAGAAAGGCGAGAGGGCAATAAAGAGAAAGGGGGAATTCACAGCAGTGTTGAAACATAACCGTCACATTTCATTTGATTGCACAAAAAGTTTTACGTTTTGGTATGTCTAACCTGCATCGCAGTTTGTTGAGGCCGTTTTCTACTTCACTGTTAAGGCCAAACACGGTTAAATGTAATGCTATGGCCAAGGCCTAAAAGAAACTCCTATTTCCTTATCATTTTGGCAGCAGCATCTCGCAAGTCGTGTTCGTTTCGAAAATGTATTTTTTTACTTCTTGTTTTGACGTGACTGCGTCGAATTTAAAGTTAGGCTAGGATTAAAGGTTTGGCTGTTTTTTCTGATCGAAATAGATTTGTTGGAATTTTGTTCAGCTACGATGCTAATGTTTTCGAGTTTGAGACATTTCGTTGCGTAGACCTAATGGTTTTTACTTGACGTGCGGCGAACACGCGGACTGACAAATGATCATTCAAAACTAACCGCTTTGTGGCCAATTCACACCTACGACGACGCGACTCGGCTCAATTCAACTGCTCGGCCAGGCTAGCAAACAACGCGTGGTCTGTGCACAGCAGCATGACGTCACAATGCTAATGACGTCATTGCATTGTCGCCCACAGTCACGACAGTTGAGTTGAATTACGTCTTAGGTGTGAATTGGCCAGTACGGACGCCTATCTTTCAACGTAGCGGTCAGTGGAACTGATGGCGACTATAGCGGATCGTGATTTTGAGAGCTGCTCGCCGCGAAGTCGGTGCATGTTGGCTGGATGTCGCTGTCGTCACTGCGTGTGGTCGGTCGGTCGTTCGGTCGGTCGGTCCGGCATCCATTTGGTCGTCGACGTCGTCGTCGTCTGTGCTGTAACGACTGTCAAGCACTGTGATCGATCGCACTCGCTCCAGCTGCCTTAGCAGCAGCAGCAGCCGGCTTTAACTTCGACCACCTCCGACACTCACTCACCTCACCCATCTCCCCTCCCCTTTCGCCCGTATCCGGCGTTCCATTCCGACGTCTTCAGCAAGTGACCAGAGTCATCAGATGTCGTCCCATTCCTGCATCTGATGTGACAATACACGTTACTAGCCTGCAGTCGTTCTTCCACTGCAGAATACGTAGGCGCACATTTAGCGAGTTGTTAGCGTAATCGCGCGACGAGCTTTATGGCGTTTGCAGCGGCGACGGTTTTTATCCCCGGTTGATTGCGATTTTTATTTCGCACGACTCGCGGCTTAGTGACGATCTGGCGTGCAGATTGGGCGTCTCGCCGACTACCGGATAGTTACAGCGGCGGTGCCGGCGGCGGGCAGAAGTCTGCCTAGTTGCTGGACCCGGCGCAATATCCGCTTCGATGCCGTTATTTGCGTCGCGTTGGGACCAACGGATGGCGGCAACAAGCGGGTGAGGAAGTGGGACAGAGCGAGACTGGCTGGGACGGGAAGGAGTGAAGAGGAGAGGAAGAGTGGGGAGGGGAGAAGGGTAATTCGCCGGTGTAATCAATAGCGGGCATTAGCGGGGACCGTAATGACGTCACGAAGCAGAAAGCACAGCGACAAAGCTATGTCGTCGTACTTCTGCAGCACCAGAGACAGAGACTGAGAGGGAGAGAGAGAGAGAGAAAGAAAGAAAGGAAGGAAGAAATATCCTGTCGTGTATCATCGCACAGCATTGATCTCTCTGCCGAAGCTAAGATGTTGCCATCGCGCTAAGTGGTGTCATCGGCGATCTACGGCAAACGTTATTTCCGCAGGACTTCCAAAAATGTTTATTGATCCATACTCTTTGTTACACATGAAACAAAAAATAAAACAAAAAGAACAGAATTGTTATTTGTTTGTTTCACTTCTTTGTTTTACACAGTGGGACAGCCTAAGACAATGGCATGTACATGCGCTACAGCAGACCGATAATAATTTATAAACTTGATTCCGTGATTTGCGTTGAAACTTCCCAAAGTAATTATTGTGAGCCGATGGTTGTTGGCGTTGCAAAACTCAAATACGAATACGTTTTCATGTAGTTTTCGCACGATTTCCCGACAGTCCTACAAATTTAAACTTTAAGACGTACCCGACCTTCAAGGTCGTTTGAAGTTCAACAACCAGCCGCGTTTGCTTGTTTTCGTTGTCGGCGGTTGTCTTACGTCCGTCGCGTCGGCTGCGTCGTGGTCTGAAATGTCGTTGGAGCGTGAACGGACGCGCCGTTGGCCACGAATGGACACTGTCAGTCAGTCGCTGGGACGTGTGTCACGTGGTCAGTCGGTAGCTGGGACGTCATCGTTCGGTCTCGGACCTACATAATTCGAGGGGCGCCGAATTTGCAGGACCTGAAAATGACGGACCACGAAAAAAACAATGACTAGAAGTTGCTATATTGGCCGGTATAATTAAGCAGTTGTTTGCCACAGTAAACGTTCTATCGACATAATTAATCACATTAATTTTGAAATCGATTTGATCCTGCATTTCCCAGCCTCTGCGATTTGGACCGTCATTTGTATGGTCTTGCATTTGACAGGTCTTGCACTTTCAGTCACCCCGATTCGAGACGCGGTCGACAAGCGGTCGGCCGACGGCGTTTCTTCACGGGCCGTCAGTCGCATCAGTCGGCTAATACGTCACGACAACGACGATGACGGCAGTTGCAGCAGCAGCAGCAGCAGCCGTTTTTGTGTGAATATGAACACGGTTCGCGCGAAATTTCTAATACGTCCAGATGCAGTCACTTCGGCTGCAGAATCGATAACAACATTTGCGAAAGTGAAGAAGATAAGATTATATTAAAGAAACTTCTAGAAAAAGACGAGGAAGGAGATGACTGATGTAGCGGGTCTGCCGACAGTTTAGTAACAGCAAACTTTTTTCTTTATCAGCTCAGTATACGTTATGCGGATACCGATGCTGACTGATACGTTAGCGCAACGTACACTAAAAACTATAAACTATCAAATCAAATCAAATCAAATCATTTATTTAGACAAGCAGATACAAAAAACGTTGACAAAATGAGTAATGAAAAGGCTTGAGCAAGGGCACAAAGGGCTGCAAGAGCCTCTTACATGGACCCCCCAAAAAAAGAAAAAAAACATACGAATAAGACAACACAATAAAACCTGTTAAAACACAGATGTAAACCAAACCAAGTCAAAATCGTTTAGTCGAGTTTTAAACATTGCCAGGGATGTGGCTGCAATAATATTTTCTGGGAGAGCATTCCACATGTTGACAACCCGGTGCCAAAAAGTGCAAGCAATAAAAGCAGATGGGCATGAGAGTTTACAGAGTTTAAACGGATGTCCACGTGTTACAGACGATTGGGCTGGTTTAAGAAATTTCTGGCAGTCAATGTCTACTACCCCATGCAGCATTTTATAACAAAAAGTAAGGTCTGCTCTAACACGACGACTCTCGAGACTATACTCATTTAGTGCTTCAAGTTTAGCGTTATAGCTGAGATTGTGC
>Ga0209367_1013362_pt1 | contig 10575 bp, 5 predicted proteins | sample WorMetLIZISLAND2_FD_187412 | JGI IMG/M metagenome (GOLD analysis project Ga0209367, IMG submission 187412) | Marine gutless worms symbiont microbial communities from Max Planck institute for Marine Microbiology, Germany - Olavius geniculatus... ...
ATGTTTAATAATAACACTACTGCTACTTGTCCACAAAATGTGCCAGTGAAAAAATTTTGAAAATCGGTCAATATTTGACGAAGATATGGACAATCACAAAGTGGGACGTTTTTTGAGACACAGTGTAAAGACGATTCCACTCTAATGAGTGCACTCAGTTGCTATCCGCTATAGCTGCTATCTGCTAGTCGAGAAATCGTTTAGAGTGTTTAGAATGTACTACATTCTTTTTGTCGTATGCTCCGACTTTAGTCAGGGGGCTTAATATTATTCTGCTTAGTTTTTTCGCGCAGCAAAAACACGAAATTTGATGTCACCAAATGCGGTTTCCGGGTCTTTATTTGGAAACTTCGTGTAAATCAATCAATCAATCAAGTTTATTTCAGACAGAAACGTCCATAGCACACAGGTAAAATAATAAAAGCAATAAAAGTGGTAAAAAAGAACACTGCTGGAAGAGCTACGCTACTCCCCGCAGACCTTTTGATTGTTGGCAACTTGGCTGGAGAAAGGAACAGCTGTTCCTGTTTCTTGTCCTTCTGAATACCGGTAGTCATCGATAGCTCGTTCAGTCGTTCTGCTCATTCTAAAACAAAAAATCCGACTACGCTGCAGTGCTGCGGAAGCGACAACGCGTAACGAGATCTCGACGGCGACGTAATAACGCCTCAATTAGACTTATTGCGACGCTTCTTTAGCTGTATTTGCGAGCGCATCGTAGGCCTAGGCTGTAGCATGCAGCTGTAGTGAGTGTGGCAGGGCTGCTGTGGTCACTCTGCACCCGCTGCCAAATAGCCTACCTAATTGATGCTTGAATGACGCCAGTAGGCCCAACTGTTAGTCCCAGGCGCTGTAACTGCTGCATAGCAGCCGCTGAAGCTCAAGTGCTCGCTTAATGTCGACGGTTTGACGTCAATCAACACTCGTCGTTTATACTCACATCACGTAAACTAGTCATTAGTGTAGCTGTTGTGCCAAAGACTTTAGACATAGCAGACAGGATTCAATAAATATACGACGACGACACGATGTCTGGGAAGATGTCGTGTGTTGAACTGCTGCTGCTGCTGCTGCTGGCTTGCCAATGTCACTCTGAACAACATCATCAAGGTAAGGGCTAGTCAGTGACGACATTTAGTCTCAGGTAATTGGATTCGATTAACGTTTATTATCGTTAAGGCGCGCGCAAAGCGACGTAACTGAACTGAACATAACTGACAAGGTTTAGTTTTTACGCGCGAAAGCAGCTACTGCTTTAGCGCGTCTTAGCCATCGCATTTCTGTCTGTCCGTCCGTCCGTCACACGGCTAGATCAGTCAAAAACGGTGCAAGCTAGGATCACCAAGTCTTTACCATCGGCTGCTAGGAAGACTCTAGTTTCAAGATCCGTAAAGCTTTTACACAAATTTGAAAGGGGTCACCCCGAAGAGGGGTGCTAATGAGAGGGGGTGTGGAAATTTGCGATTTTCAGCCAATAATCGCCATATCTCAGTACCTAGGTTACTATTAATCACTAATAAGAAGTCGTACACTGGCTCTCGATTGGCGCCAAAATCAATGACCTTAGATAACCTTGAACGCCAAAATAGTGGGTTTCGATGGATTTTTGGCGATTTCGGGCTATACGAGACGCATTTCAAGAGCGAATTGCGCCGAAATCAACTGAGATAGACAAGGTCAAGCTGCATATGAAATTTTTAGCATTGAACGTAGATTTCGGCGGTCCAAGTCTCGATTTTCTAGGTTCAAGGAAACCTGCGCACGAGGGCATCAAAGAGCGGTACCTCCGATAAAAATCGTTATTTTACCATTGTTGGCCAGTCTTTCGTGAAAACGGCTGTAGATCACCATTGGCATGCTGCCTATCACAATAAGCACTATAGTGACGAGCTTTTTAGTCCTATCAACATCGATGATTTTGCAAAGACCCCGAACTTCCAAAATAACGCGCTTTATTGATTTTTGCGATCTTCGGCTGCAGCGCACACTTCAAGAATGGATTGCGACGAAATGGCTGGAGATATACTGACAGTTTTGCGAACAGAAACTACTATTATGCTTTTTGCGCGTCTCGTGAGCATTAGCTCAAATTTATTGTTTTACGAACTGACTTATGGGCAAGCAGTAGCCTAATGCATTACAGTAGCCATCATCTAGCGGCGTCGGTGACTACGTGACTACGCGCTCGTACGGGTCAACCAATGACCAATGGGCTCGTTATGCTGCCCCATAAGACAGAGCATTTGCAAATGTCCGAAACCTGTTAATGGTAAACTATTGCGTTGATACACTTTGGGCGTAATGCGCCATGTTATTATTTGGGAGGGTGGTAGGACCCCTATTTTGGGAGAACATGTGTCCTTACCGGATGGGCGATGGTAGGGCCTATCGTCGGATAAAGCATTGATAAGTTTCAATAGGCTGTCAATGATACTCATGCCGCTAACTGAAGCGGTTTGGCCACAATTCGCAATGCAGGCATTTGGGGGTACAGTCTTTTACCCCCTTTTGGGAAAAATAGAGGAGTTGTAGCGGGTCCGACTTGGTACCACACGGTAGCCGTCGGATAACCTTACTTAGTTTAAACAGTTTTTGTACTTCTTACCGTTTAGCCACAACACATGCGTAACAGATGGCAACGCCAGACGACAGACAGACGACACACCGTGCCAAAGACTCGACTTAACGGTCAGCCAGAAATTGAGTTAAGTTGAGCCTGGTCGCACTTGTAACGGGTTGCGGGATAAATCGATACCGGGCATAAAAATAAACCAACAATTATTTTCATAGCAACAACGATCTTCATTGGTATGGAGTACCTAGGGATCGATCGATAGGCCTAGTCGTGTCCCTATTTGCTGCACAATCGTGCACACCAGATTCCCCTCGAGCCCAATACATAGGCCTTTTTTGTTATAACACAGGCTCGCCACAAATATTACCCAATGTACGTGCTCTGCTTGTCACTGCGTTAATCGTCGACGATTATTTTTTTATCTTTTTGTTGGGTTGTTGCATTTAGCAGCGTACAAAATAGCGCAGATGACAAAAGCTATTTTAATGTGTATGCTTATTACAAGATTTGTGTATCATTGAACTTGATTTTGTGCAACATTAACTCATGACCGGTGTAGGCTATCTTTTGATGTTCCATGATTGTAAAAAAATAACAAGGTTCTTATCACGAAACTTGGCTGTTCTTTCAAGCTTGAAATTGACATTCCGTTTTAACTGTGATGCTGTTTTGAGTATTTTGTTTTTTTTTCATTTGGTGAACAGTGTATACGTTGCGAGTTTCTGTGATTCTTTGCTTGTAGACCATAATATACTTGATTATTGTAATAACGTGCACACTAGACTTCCAACGTATAAAATACGTCGGGATTTTTTGTGTAGAAAAGGCGAAACGCGTTATGAAGAATAGAAAAATGTTTATAAACGTTCGTTACAACTATGGTTTACAGCGAAGATGGTGTGTGGATTTTATACTTTACAGAAACGTCAGATTTGACATCGGAACTGCGTACTTCCAGACGTCAAGTCGCGAATGGCATCCACAGATTCACTAGCGTTCGACAGTCGAAACATGAACCACCAGGTTATTAGAATCATGAGATTTAAAGAAACTAAGTTTTTTTAAAAAGGAAATGTATTTAAGGTCTTTTTAAAAAAAGGTTTTAAAGGATTTTAAGATACTTTAGATTTTTTCTCTTTAGTGTTTAGTGAACACCGTACACAAAATTACGATCGAGGAAAACATTTTGTACATCCTGTCCGTCATTATTATTTTTCGATAAATTACAGCAAAATGAAGTAATGAAAAATCGAGATTAAAATATAAAATAAAAAAAATATGTAATGAATTTTGTAACAAACAAAAACAAACTTTTGAGATTTTTTAGATATTTAGCCGACCGTATAGCGGGTGGCCTTTTTAAGTTAAGTAACGGTCGAGCTTATGGTACGAATGTGGTCGTCTGTCGTCTGTCGTCCGTCTGTAACGGATGTATTGCGACCAGTATGCATTAAGTCGCAGGGAAAAACATTTTACACGAATAAGCCATGTGCCTTAAACCTAGTCATGCAAAATTTCAGCGATCAAGTGAAAGGGAAACATTTTGAAATTCGTGGTTGAGTGGACGGCGGAGTAGAAAAAATGTGCGTTTTATCAACGGAAAACTGGCCATATCTGGGAAACAGTGAGAGATACGGCCAAGGTTGCTACTAATTACTAATAGAAAGTGTCATATGCTCTGTCAGATAGGCCTAAGATGAAAATCATTGACCTTGGATTACTTTGAAAGCTGTTATGCGCTATTGTGGCTAAACGGTGTGAGATAAGACCTAGGTTACTGTTGATCACTAATAGAAAGAAGCATATTGGCTTTTAAATGACATGAAAATTATCGACTTTGGATGTCCTTAAAGGTCAGTACGCGGTATTGTGGCTAAACGGTGCGAGATAGGGCTTACGTTGCTGTTAATCTCTAACAGAATGTAGCATACGCTCTTTCAGATGAAATGAAAATCATCGTATCATAGTACGGTCTGCTATCCTAGCGACAGCTGAACTTCTTGTATAGGAATTTAAAGAATCTAGGTTTTTCGGACTAATTTTCCAGCCCTAGATATACGCTATCTAAAGTTTCCTCTCATTGTGGTCGTCGATCTGTCCGTCTATTGTGCACTCGGCTTTGTTTCGTTATTAATGTGTAAGTCACTTTTGCTGATTTGTTTAAGATTTTAATACTTATTGCAAAGTGACGTACAAAATCTGCACTCCGTACACTGAGGTTCTCTTTTGGCAACATTCCGCTGTGATACTTGACTGCTTTGGAAATGTTAGTCACGTAACCGCTTAAGCTTAGACGTTGGCTGTAAAGTGACATTTAAAATAGACGAAATAATTTGTCTCTCCGACTTTAAGTATGAGCATATTTTTTGTTATTTGGCAGCAGCTGCAGCAGGAGGAGGAAAGCCGTGGCGAGTGAAGTCATCATCCGCTTTTCATCAACTAGCACAGGCACTTGATTCGTACGTAGCTGCGTGCTTCGGTTTATATCTGAATCACTAATTACGTTCCTCTAATTACTTCCAAAACATCCATAATCACAAAGAAAAGTCCAAAATCACAGAATACCGTTCTGCACGTAAAATAGCAAAATCACACACACAAGTCGCAAAACAAACTGCAAACGTGAAACCAATGTACTCAGCGGTAAGTCTCACCTATAAATCGTATACCGCAGCATAACTGTAACCGACAGCGCGCAAGAACTGCTGTCTCGAGGACAAAGGCTGTTGGAACTTCTGCCATGCTCAAAAAGGGCCTTGCAAATGCATCCGAAACGTCATGAGGTTGCAAAAATGACAGGCCGGTGGTCTACTTCACTTCCAGATTTGTAGTCGTCTGTGAGACCTAAACGCTTAATGTTGCGCCACAGTGCCTGACCAAAACGAAAAAAGCATGCATAAGTTGCGACAGATGGAAACGTCAAACAAAATACATTTGTTGCATCGATTTCGAAGTTAAAATGTGCAGAACGAGAATGAAACCGGAAACCGTTAACGCAATATCCCACACGCCGCCTATGATGGTTTGAGTCGTGCATAACACCGTTCAATGGATGCGTTAATTAGGCTAGGCTGACGTGTTGATCAATGTTGCGCCAAACTTTTAAAAACGCTGTTGCTGTCAAAACCAAATGTTGTAACTGCACGTCAAAAAATTATTAATTTAAAATAAATCTATCCAACAAGTACACATGCTAGTTAATAAATTATCACTGTAAAATAAACTTGTTGTCTTACGTGTAGATTACTCTGACTACTACTATGAATGAGCAGTTGTACAGTTGAAAATTCAAGTTTCGCAAGGTAGTGTTGTAACAGATTTTAATCAGGTGCAAGCTTAACTCTTGTAGCTTACCTTACCTCCGGGGTGGACAGGCTCTTACACCTGCCCAGCGCTGAGGCCGTATCAGCTCGGCCCAATGCGCGTCCCCGAATGTAACCTCAAGGTTACAGGTAGCGGCTATAAAGCCGTAGTCGGCTGTGAAGCCGAAACCAGCACAAAAGCACTGGTAACGTGTAGCAATCTGCCTACACAAGTTTGGTCAGCGCTTAGTTGGCTCCTCGCCTCCAGATTTTAGAAATTTTTCGGGTCATCGGTGCGAAGCCCCACCACCACGGCAAGGTGGCTGACCATGGTGGGGCTCTTGTAGCTTGTTCGGCAATTTTTTTCAGAACGCAAATGTGGAAGAGTTTTCGGTTTGAGTTTGGCTGTTTTTACTATTTTTACAGTGATAATTTTTCTAGTTCAGAATCCTAACAGATATGTTATATACATGGTGTAGTTCGTACGTTACCTACTGTTGCAGAGAGCAGTCGGACGGTAGAGGCAAGCAATTCGACAAAAAGCCGATCGTGACAACTCGACTGCCATTGCTGAAGAACAGAAAGAGATTCTACAGCGACTGGTGACAACTCGGTCCAGTTTTCGCATCTTTAAGCGCAAACTCCACTGCTTTGATTAATTGTGAACCTGTATGACAACAAGTCGTACAACGAGCTATATTACAATAGCTCGACATGTTGTGCATTTGTTGTATACATAAACATTTTTCTGGTTAAATTGTTAGACCTCGCGTTTACTTATAGCCTTTTTGTGCAACAAATTTTCAACAAGTCGAAGTGGAGTTTTAACTATTCGGTTATAGGCCTATCTAGCAAACAAACAGCAAAAACATAGACATTTTTCTTGGAGAAATTAAAAGTTATTCGACTCGAGTCGTTCTTGCATTAATCACAGAGTCAGAAAACAGAAAGCTAAGAAATAAACGAGGAAAACGACACGGTTTCATTTTACAACTACAATTGGCTCGTCGTTGAATACAAAATGATGAAGTCTATTTCACTCGAAAACAACGCCGTGGGCAAGCACAAGATACAAAAGCGTTGTAAGTTCGCTTGTTAATGTAAGAAACAAAATATGAGAAATGTAACAAGTTTATAATTTTCACACGCGACAGCAGAATGCTTCGCGCGTCTTGGCCATGGCTTCGGCGTCTATCTGTCTGTCTGTCCGTCCGTGATTCGTCTGTTTGTCACACTGCTGTATTGTATCAAAACGGTGCAAGCTAGGATTACCAAATCTTCACTGTGGACTGCCCCTGGTACTCTAGTTTTGTGAGACGAAATCTGGTGCTGCTGGGTGAAGGGGTTCCCCTTAAACGAGGGCGTCAAAGAGGGGCACCTCCTCTAAGAGACGTTGATTTGCCAATATTGGCTTGTTTCGTGTGAAAACACTAATAGTTGCAGATAGGTAGAGACATGTTGCTTATCATAACAAGCACTGGTCACTGGCTTTTTAGTTTTATCAACATCGATGACCATGAAGGACCTTGAACCCCCAGAAGTGGGGGTTTTGGCGAATTTGGGGCAAATTTTTTGGTTGCAGCGCACATTTCAAGAGTGAATTGCGATGAAATGGCTGGAGATAGACTAAGACAACTTGCGAAAGAAATTTTCAACGTCAAATTTAAATTTTAATAGTTTAAGTCTTGATCCTCTAAGTTCAAGAAGGCTTGCGCACGTGAGCGTCAAAGAGGGGTATCCTCTAAAAACTGGTTATTTTACCGATATTGGCGCGTCGAACGTGAAAACAGTTGCACATTATACACAGCGACGTACATGAACTGAGACGCTCTAGTTTTTTGACCAATAGGCAAGTAAGGCGAGCCCACTATATATATATATAGTCATTAGTTGAAGCGCATATAGGCCCTATACGTTAGATGGTGCCTACTGTAGTGTATTACTTCTTGCGCGTTGGTCAGTTCGTCAAAAACTAAACCGTGTCACTTTATTTCAGTTCAGTTACGTCTTTCTGTGCACGCATTTAAATGTGCACGTGTACGTGAGCGACCGGCGGTGAATTACGGTAGCCGGAAATCCCGTGATGACTGTTGTATGCGCTATTATAATGACCTTTAGACAACTATGTGTATAGGCTGCTGCATAGCAATTTTTTATATGCAAACTAAGTGGGCAAATGCCCACCCACTCGGACAAATCGTTCACCTATTCCAGGCATCTTGCCCAAATGGGTTGATCCATTATTTTCGTTATGCGGTAGAGGTAGTATGCTTACCTCTAATAAATTAAAACAATTCCATCGTCATCGTTATGAAAGCCTGGTTGGTGACTTGATACGATACCCAATGAACTCACCTGCAGCAATGTAGGATTTCAGAAAAATTTCCGGAAGTAACCGTACGAACCCCAAACTCTGCTTTAAAACCAGTCAAAAGGGGGCAAAAAGGGGAGGAAAGGAAAAATACATGTAAGAGATAGGGGAAGAGAGGAAAAAGGGAAGGAGAATAAAGTTCATTGGGGATCGGCCACCCACCGCGGAATCATGGTTTGAAAAAGTAGGCGGGGTTGGAAGTTGAAATGTTCCGACAGTCACTGCAAATTTCTGACAGAATTCAAACATATAGTTCCAAATTTCCGACAGCGAAAATTACTGATGTTCCAAATTTAAATTTTACTCCTAAATTTTTCCAAAATGAAAGTTTGTAGCCTCAATTTTTGCATTTTTGAACAAACATTTTTCGACAGTCCAAAATTTAGGGGGGAGAGGCAGGACCCCCTCCGGCAACGACGCAACAGCCCACCTACTAATTTCGACTTAAAAGTTGCACTGGTCTACTGCGGGCTTCTGCACAACAATCAGACCGTAACTGCCCAGGGTTTTGCCGCAGGACATTAATAGGCCTATACTCAACGGTATTGAAATACCGTTGAGTATAGGCCTATTAATGTCTGGGGTAGAGCCCCAGCCGAAATCAAATTTGGTGCATTTTAGCCTTAAAAATATGACATCTAGTGGCAACAATTTTAACGACTTTTATGAAAATCAACAGACCAAATATAGTGCAGTTTAAACAATAAATGCAAATAAAGCACATTGGTTGCCAAGTGAACAAGTTAGTCATTATGGCCACTGATAGAATCTGGTGCAAACATTAGCGGCCATTTGTCTAAAATTGTGGCTATATTGTGCATGCTGTTTTGGAGGTCAATGAATTCAATAGTAGCCGAATAACTTATTTAGACTATTTAATGTGATCTCTGTACACATGGACTTGATGGTGAAAAGTATCGACAATGAGTTGGCCAGTTACGGAGTCTGGGGTCACTGTACAGGGTCTGGGGCAAAGCCCATCCAAAATCGAATTTGGCGCAATATAACATCTGGCGACAACAATTCTAATCATTTTTTTCGGATAAATCACACGAACTTATTAATTAGCAGAGCCACTGTTGCTGCCCATATCTTGGTCTCTAGTGAGCAGAGTGTCTCCAAGCTCCAGGCACTTTTAATTCCCTGATATTATATACCCAGAGTTTTTACGGTTCGCATATTTTGCAGCATGCCCATCTGTAATAAATACAATTAATTGCGTTATTATTACCGGTATAAATACTTATTGCATATATATCTTTTAGCCGCCATTGGAAAGTGCCGCCCGGTGCGCGCACCCCCTCGCTACGCCACTGATCACATGAGATAAAAGCTTTTTTATTCTCTTTATCCTCTTATACAAACGAACATTCAGAAAGTCAGAAACACTGACAACACAACGAAAAGTACTAAACGAAACATTTAAGAAGTCCAATCGTAGATTGTGCGTTTGCAAAACAGTTTTCAAGGAGAAAATAATGAAAGCCTACAGCCTGCTGGTACGAAAGATTCGCGCGAACGAAGTGGCGGCGCAAATGTACGAGGAAAGAGCGCTGCAGATAAACGAATTGAACGACATACAATACAAGTACTCGCGCAACGACACCCAGTCCGCTGAAATTCTGCTCAATATTGTGCTGATGGGACCAGCTTCCGTCTACCGCTCGTTTCTACGTGCGCTAGAGAATAACAACCAGTTTGACGCCTACCTGCTACTAGCCGACGACGGTCTGTACAAATGTCTTTTTCTGTGCTTTTGTTATTTTTAATGATAAATGTAATTTATGTGAACTACGACGAGCTGTTAAACAAACCAGAAAACATTCCACTCCTGGTGAGGATAAAATTTCTTACAAAATGTTACAGCACCTTTCAAAACGGTCTCTTGGCGTTTTGTTCATTATGTACAATAAGATTTGGCAGGACGGTGTTTTTCCGGAGGCTTGGCAACATTCTGTCATTAAGCCAGTACTAAAGTACGGGAAACCTCCTGAAAGTATTTCGTCTTATCGTTTTAGTCTTACATGTGTATTCGGTAAGATAATGGAAAACTGGTAACAAACAGAATTTCATATTATGTGGGAAAAAGAATTACTTGCAAAAGTTCAAACTGGTTTTCGTCCAAGATACTGTCGAGTCACCGTCCTGTCGCCAATGCGAATGATCGTCACCATCCCGATCAGCTTCTCTTCTTTGCATTGCTGTTCTTCTTCTTACGGTGAGATCTTTCATCGACGAGGACGCTTCTGAATCAGACAGCTGCTCTGTCTGGTCACGGTCTTCAGAAGAACTGACATGTAATTTCTTCAGGGTCATTTGTAGGTCGG
>Ga0209367_1013363_pt1 | contig 10574 bp, 3 predicted proteins | sample WorMetLIZISLAND2_FD_187412 | JGI IMG/M metagenome (GOLD analysis project Ga0209367, IMG submission 187412) | Marine gutless worms symbiont microbial communities from Max Planck institute for Marine Microbiology, Germany - Olavius geniculatus... ...
TGATTATACGAAAGTTTTCGTCTGCTTCGTTGAACACAAAACTTATGTTGTTCAGAGCATATTGCACTCCAATGTATGGCTGTCAGCTGTGGTGTTCAATGTATCAATATTCTTTCAACAAGTTACGCGTTGCATATAATGATGCGTTTCGACAACTGTTGCAGGAGCCACGATGGTGTAGTGCTTCTAAACTTTTTGTTTTAAACAGTGTTTCATCATTACAGGAAAATATGCGGAAATTGATTTTCTCACTATGGCGATCATTGCAGATTAGTGACAATTCGCTTGTCAATGCTGTTTTATCATCGGACTTGTTTTTTAAATCTCCAGTTTTTAAATGTTGGAGAAGTAGTTTGTTTTAGTCTTTTTTTTACTCTTTGTGTTTGTGTCTGTGTTTTGAATGTTCATGGGCCTCGAGCCTGCTATTGAAGACAAAATAAATAAATAAATAAATAAATATGCTAATTTTGGTGCAATAAACGGCGATGACAACGATGATAATAATAACGATATGCGAGACTCGAAAATGGGTACGATTTTGAAGAACATTTCTGAATGAATGTTTGCTTCGCAGAATCACAGGTCAGCGTCACTGGACCTCTTCAATGCAATCGCAAGCAGCAGAACGACCAATAGGACCGACAGTCACGGTGGGTGGTGGCCGTTCGCTGGCCTGTCGCTGGAATATTACTCGTTATCGGTCGAGACGGCAATAAACCGGTTTGCAATCAGCCAAAAGACGTTCTCTCGCTTCCCGTTTCTCGTTTTTTCCCTCCTCCGTCTCTGCGTGGTTGTTTGTCTCTGTGTCTGTCCGTGTCCTATGCGTTTCTCTGCAATGATCGCTGATGATATTGCTCTTGTCAATTTGCCCGCATGTCGTTTACGACCGCAACGTGGAAAATCGATTACCGACTGTTACTTATTCATTTAATTCGTCTTTTATCAAACGCATCGCATGCCGGTGCTACTGTAGTTGGTGGTGTGCTACTTCGTCCCGAACTATTACGAGAAATACTGCTATGCGGCTACTTATTTCTTGTAATCTTTAAAGTACTTATTGCAGCAATAATGCGCGAAGTAAATCGATTATTTACAGCAAATTTCTTTTCGTGCGTAAACGTGACGATACGCAGCATTGCTGTACTGGTAGTTAAAATGTTGCACCTCATTTGTGCACACTTTTCGACAACATTTTAAGCGTCTCGAGTTCACAATTTGAAGAAAAGAAGTGCATGCTTAGGTCTACGTGTAAAATAAAGCATCTTCACACCTGCACAGTTGCGCCAACTTTTAGGCCTACGTTTATTTTACTGTAGGGAGTATGACCAGCTGGCGCAAATCAGCTGCCACTTACGAGATTGTAAAGCGCTTCCGATCACAAGTAAAAAGCGCTATATAGTAAGTACCGGATTTTTACCTGTTCACTTTTCATCAGACCATTTAAACCGCAGAACTTTTGCAGGCATTGTTGTAATTTTTTCTACAGTTTTTTTCGCATTAGTGCTTTTTCATCAAGTTTCAACTTTCCAGCATATCTGTAAGTGGTTGAATTAACCCGTCGGCTGCCCGTCACGTTTATCCTATATGTCATATCGTGTCGCATTCTGCAAACTTGCAGAAATCGCACTCTATTATGCCCTACGTTATGAAGGCTACTGGTCGTTAGTTGACTGATTTGGCCAGTAATGCAGTCCGTCGCCGGCCGGTGTCACATTAAAAAGTCTACCCATGAAAAATCCGCCCGAAGAGAAATAATCAAGGATTTGATGTGTCTCCCCTTATTAAAATATCGCTGGTCCCATAAAAGTCTCCCCATTATACGATCGCCCCCTCGCCAAAAAGTCTCCCCCCGGCCGACAATTTACCGGTAAAAAATAAAAATCCGTCCCACCCGGGCGGCCGGGGAGACTTCTGGCGAGGGGGCGATCGTATAATGGGGCACCGGCCGGCCATTCACAGCGCGATGTGGCGATGGCTTCAGCAACTGCGGCAGAGAATTGCGTCACTCGTTGACGTCTCCTGCAGCGATCAGAGATGCCTATCCCGCATCTCGGCCCATCAAAATGCCGCCATTCGATGCCTTACTGCCTGCCTGCTTGTAATGCAGATCTAATAGACCTCCTCCTGCAGCCGCTGGACCGACCGACGAAATGACGTTCGATTCCCTAGTCAGCTGCAGTTTACGTCAGCTTGGCATTTTGCGGACAGGATATAACGGCGTGATGACGGACTGTGCTGCTGCTGCTGCTGTTGCTAATGTTTGATATTGTTGCCATCGCTGCAGAAAAGTTCTGTCGACTTTCTGCTCGCAACATGCGGCGCACATAGGCCTACACACTCTACAAATGCGTTTTGATTAAAGCCGGGAAAATTAAAATGTTAACGATTAATAATGTTTTATCGTTACCAGCTGTAGTTCTGATTGACCGGATGGACATTTACGTTGTATATTAGTTACAGGCCTACAACTTTTTGCTCAAACCTAATTTTTGTCGCTATGTAATAGCAAGATTTAACCTTTGTGTTTTTGCCTCTGTGAGTAAAAGGAATGCACACATATTTAACAGAACTGTTCTTTGACCAAAACCAGAAAAAAATCGTGTTTTGAGACCATGAATACTGTGTTGATAGGTCTTTTTGCAGATTGTAGTCTTCGTAGGCCTATAAGACCGATGACTGGTTTTAACGACTAAGTTGTAGGCCTATGGCTTATCTGATACCGGAAAGAAACTGCATGCAGGTCTCCGCCATTTGTTTATTTTGTATGAAATAAAATTACTGAAACTGTAAACATTTAAAATATTTTTAAAGTTTAGGCGTGTAAATAACCAAAAATCGGTTAGCTATTTCTTTTGATCTCGATCCAGAATGATTTAACCTTAACCTGTTTTTAACATAATTTTTATCAGATGCTCAGAATAGGTGTTTAGTTTCAGATCATTTCAAACCAAACACGTTCTTTAAATCAGCACCGAACGTGCGACATGATAGCTAGAAAACATTATGTATACTGTAATAAGCTTTGTTGTAATGTTGATGTGTAACAAGAAAAAAATGTCGGCGCCTAGTGCCGACATAACACGCGGCCGTCCGGCTACTTGCCGTGCGCCTCAGACGTTGACAGTAAATCAGCAAGGTTTGATTATACTAAATATGCGCATCGCTTTTTGAGGTTTTTGACGTCTGGTGACCTAGACTTTTGATCTTTCAAAATTAAAATCAGCACACCAATTGTTCCTGAACTCGTGAACGTTCACGCCGATGTAGATTTACCTTATAGTTATACTTTTTGTTTTCCATGAGCTAGCATGGGATGGAATGTACAGCCAAACAGCCAAAATGGCAAGATTCTGCTGAATGCGGCCTATAGGAAGACCGCGCAACAATGTTTAACAATAACGTGTCTAATAAAAGTATACAGCAGCAGTTAACGTGCTGATATACTGTAGGTGGGCTAATAAAAAGACAGCAGATAGCGGTACTGTGCGAGCCATCGTCGGCGCGGTCGTTTTTAGCTGCTCCGCGGACTTGTTTACTGCTATCGGTTCGATAATTCGCTCGTAAACACTCTGTGACGTAGCTGCTGATGCGAGGACCGGTTAAGCCTGCCTCCGGCGACTGTGCAATGCGTGGCGTCAGTCACGCCAGCTCTGCATGTGCTCGTAATGTAGGTGGCGACGGTCTCGCCGGGATGCGACTTGCGAAAACGTCATTACCGCAATCCGAGCCGAGCGTCAGTCTCCACCCCCGTATATTTGGTCCACCTGCAGCGCTGCGCTGTTATTTCAGCCAACGTAATCCCCGCCATCAATCCGCGCAGTTGTTTTAGACGCGACGCGAAAAAGAACGTAAATGCAATACTGGATTGAAATCACACGTTGAAAACCTACTAAGCATTTGCGCGACTGCAACGACTGTCTTCTGGCAACTCAGTCAACCAACAGTCATTATCTGCGTTCGCCTCGTTCTCGAATTTACGTATGAGATATTTTGTAGCCTACAGCACCATGGCTTGGCATTATGCAACTTTAAAAAAATTGTCGAAATGTACGAAAGATGTAAAAAAACGCTTTAGTAAAAAATATTTTTAAAAACGTTAAAAAAGCAAAAACGTGACAGAAATAAAAAGAACAAAAACGTTTAAAAATTTTGAAAAAAAACATTAGCCCTAATTTGTTCAACCTTTTGTCTAATGCCTAATACTGTACGTGCAATATAGCTGGAACTAGAAAGAAAAATTCTATTCAATTTTAGTTTAACCATGTGCTCTTATAACACATCATTATACTTAGTATAGGCCTAGTAACTAAGCAAAATATCACCACGGTGGCCTGTTAATTCGTTTGTGCGGTTTCAAAAATGCTTCCTGAAGTTTTTGATAAAATTCTTATTAAACGTTTTAAAATAAAAAAAACATTGAGAAAAACGTTAAAAACGTAAAAACATTTATTACATCTATAAAATGTAGGCCTATTGAGCAAATGGGCTAGACCTATAGGTACAGCTTTCAAAAATGCTACGTCAATTTTTAGCCGATGTTCAAGCTGTTGTCATGGTCGTCGTCGTCTGTCTGTTCGTCCGTCCACCTGTCCGTCTCTCTGTCACGAATGTATTGTGGCTAAGCCGTGCAAGATAAGGCCTAGGTTGCTATTGATCACTAATAGGAAGTCGCACATTGGCTTTGAAATGAGATATAAATCATTGACCTTGGATGACCCCGAAGTGTAATAACGCACTATAGGAAGCTAATCATGCGGTATTGTGGGTGAAGTCGTAGAGAGTCGACGATGGTACCGACGGATAGGGAAATGGCGACTTCCTATAAGTTGTCAATAGTAACCATGTTTCCATCTGCGGCGGTTTGACCGCAATTTCCAGTGAAAAGTTTCCAGTTATAAGTGGCCATATCTCGGAAACGGTGAGAGATATGGCTTAGGTTGCTATTGATCACTAATAGAGAGTCGCATATTGACTTTCAAATAACATAAAAATTATTCACCTTGGATGACCTTGAAGGTCACTGACAACTAGTACGGTCGGCTATCCTAGCGATTGTTGGTCTTCTTGTTATACTGCGTCATCGGGTGAATCTGGTCCAGGTTCGACAAAGAACACGGCTAAGAATTTCACTTTTTTAGTTGCCGACAACTTTAACGCGTTTGTCAAGCGTTAGTAGCAATAAATGAGCATTTACTTTTAGGCCTACTAACGTTCTATTAAGTAAGTATGTAGGTAATTACTGATTTATATGGCGTCAAAATCTTCCAAGATTCTCTTCATGGCGCATATGTCATTTTACATGTAGGCATATAGCGAAAACTTCAAATGAAAAAAAAACACTGCGATAAAGGAGTAGACAATCCCATCGGATACTTCGCCGATGCAAACCGAATCGTCAGGATGACAAATTAACATCCAGGAGACAGTAGCGTCATCATCATCATCAGCAGCAGTAGCAGCAGCAGCAATATCATCATTACGTGCGCTGTAACTGTCATCGTCGCCACTCGCCATGTATGCTGGCATGCCGATGTCACATTAAAATGTCTCTTCAATGAAAAATTCGCCCGTGAGAGATAATCACAGATTTGATATGTCTTTTCATTATTAAAAATCGTCGGCCTCGTAAAAAGTCTTCCCACTATGGGATCGCTGCCCAGAAAAATCTCCACCCGGCCGACAATTCACCGGTAAAAATCCGTCCCGTCCGGGCGGCCACCCGGGCAGGACGGATTTTTACCGGTAAATTGTCGGCGGGGGGCGAGATTTTTCTGGGGGAGGGGCAATCCTATAATGGGACACCGGTTTGATTCATCATTTTCCGTGCAGTCCGTAAGACTGCTTACGCAAATCACGAGCGCTGCGACTGATTCGATACTTTCACTCGTCGTTTACTTTCATAGATGTAGAGGTCCCACTACTGCTATACTATGGCAGCGAGGCAAGTTTTCGGTGAACATGATAGAACCCAAGATGTGACCGAGACAATATTCTGTTGGAGCGAATTGTCACTGCCTCACATTTGCCATATTATAAGTTTGCTTACTGCCTCTGGAAGTAAAATATTGACAAGGGACAAGCCACTTTAGTAGCTTTTACATGTACGATACAGTGGCGTATCCAAGGGGGGCAGGGGGCCCAAGCCCCCCCAATCCTCCAGAAAAAAACATAAGCATACGTATAAAATATACAAAATTCGCCAATTTGGTCAGTTTATTTTCGGCAAAATAATTACAATTGTCACCACCAGATCTCATCTTTTAAAGCTAAAATGCACCAAATTTGATTCCGGCTGGGGCTCTGCCTTAGACCCCGCTGGGGGAGCTTACAGCGCTCTCCCAGACCCCTTAGTTGAATTTTAAGGGGTCCTACTTCTAAGGAAAGAGAGGAAAGAAAAAAGAGGCGTATGGGAAGGGAGGGGAGAGGTAAAAGGGGTAGGGCAGAAAGAAAAAGGACAACAGGAGAAAGGGGGAGGGAAAGGGAGACGATGCCCCCCAATTAAAATCTCTGGCTACGCCACTGGTATGATATCCCGTTCTCTTTGGCGGGTAAGTCTACTTTTTTACAACCGATGCCGTTACGTTAAGATAATAATAGCCTATTCAAAGCGACAGAAATGAGACGAAACGAATTAACATAACACAAAAACTGAAAAAAGCCGCGCGGTGCGACTTTCGTTACAGCTCATTTCATTTATCGGGTATAGTATTTTTGCAAGTACTTTTATACTTACACTTTTATACAGCTAAAAAGTATAAGAATGGGGCCGTGAACAATTTGCCCACAATCGTTACAATGATTCACTGAAAATTCGCACAGGAGGGTTAAGGGGTTCAGAACTCAAACCCCACCGAAGATAAAAAAAATCTAAAACAAAAATTTTAACGCGGTACTCTACCAACACTAGATGACAGTATTTTACACTTCGAATGTCAGTAAAACGTTATTCCATAAACCTCCAGGACGGCGGACAGAGACTATAGACCGTAGTCCCCGGAACCGTTTGATAAGTTCTTATCGGGTGGTTTGAAGCCTTATGGGGTGTTTACACGATGAAGCAAACGTCCAGCATTAGCACGTGTATTTTGAATACATTTGCTGGAAGCTTGCTGGACGTTTGCTGGATCGTGTAAACGCCCCGTTAACGGCTGCTTAGCGGTTTTACCCGCTAAGCAGCCGTTAAGCTAGCGGCGATTCGGACCTCTAATACGTCTGTCACTAGTAGTAATTTTTGAGATTCAGAAGCAACAACTTTTACGTGATTTGTAACAACATGGGATAAACTATCGCTTTTTCCATGGAGTTCATTAAGAAATCCTATGGTACGCTGTAGAACTTATTGATTGTCAACAACTGACGAGGACACGCGCACTCGCGCTGGCGGCTCTGCTTGCAGCAGTGTGAGCACAACACATTGTTTGACTTTTTTCTATAAACCGTTAAAACCGCTAGCTTATCGGCGGCGGCGAACGGCGGCGGTTCCGGGAACTACTATATTGTGTCGGTGCGTTTCTACTGAAATATTGAATGTTGAGTACGCGGTAAAAGACAGCTACGAACGTTATATCGAATTAGCCAGATTAGTTTGTCAGGCAGCCTGAGTACTGTGGCGACAGCTGACGTAGTGGCACTCGGCAAATTGTGCCACTGGGTCACCTAAACTGCCAAGGGTACTTGCGCTCATGCGCTGTCAATTGCACTAAACGTTTACATACTGACTCGCTCGATGCGCGCCGTCGCAGAAAACCAACGATGCATGCAGACAATAGGCAGTTTCATCGTTATCATTATAATATCGTCGTCATCTGATCATCATGCTTGTTTATTAGCACAACTTGTTACAACGCAAAAACGTGTGGACTGTATAGTGACGTACCGGTAAATGCAGACGAAGGCAGTTTACAGTGTTATTAGGCATATCTCCGCCAAGTGTGAACGTAGTTAACATTGGAGAAGATTATGAGATTGGTCGTTCTGTCCGTCGTTCCGTGTGTGTGTGTGTGTGTCTGTGTACATGTTTTTGATTTGAGGCGCCATATCTCCATAACGGTGCCAGATAGACGCATGGTCACAATGTAGTAGCAGTAGTAGTAGTAGGCCTCTAGTTGTTGTTGTCGTAATGTTTAAATTACTTCACTTGGCGGAGATATGCACTTTTACGAGCGCTTTCTAGTTGGTTTATTGTTTCCACTGCTAGTGAAATTCGTAACCGCCAAACAAGCTCTCTCTGTGTACAAAATTTGGAGGAAGCAGTGCGAAGAAACATTTTAAAATGTGTGGTTTAATGGAGGGATAAGAAAAATGGGAGTTTCTCAAAGAAAAACTGTCCACATCTCAGAAACGGCGAGAGACAGCTCAGACATGGCATAAGTTGCTATTGACTCCACTTAGCTTTTCAAATGACACGAGAATCATTGATCTTAAATTGGATGTCCTCGAAGAGTCATTACGCACTGTGCTCTGCCAATCATGCGGTATTGTAAGTCGTAGCGGGTCGGCGAACGTGTCGTTAGACAGGGTGACAACGAGTTCTTATAAACTGTATATAGTAACCATGTCTCCATCCATGTGCAGCGGTTTGGCCGCCGTTTTCAATGCAAGGTTTCGATCTATTAGTCGCCGAATCTCAAAAACGGTCGGCCCTCCATAGCGACAGGTGGGCTTCTCGTTTTTTATGGGGGTCTTTTTTATTGCTGCACGTTGCTATGAAGTAGATACTATGTTTATTCGAGGACGGCATTTAGCGCAGTGATTCTGAAGCTTGTGGGGCATGCAGTGGTGCAGAAAGAACGTCTCGTGTCAACCTTTCCTGTGTCGAAATCAATCATATCTGTACCGTGGGCCAATGCCTCGTTGCGTTATCGACTAAACGCTACGACATGAACGAATCACTCGCTACATTATTGCATTTCTATAGAGCGCCTCGGCTCATAGAAGAAGGTAGGGAGTGGACTGTGAACGCCTTCACTGGCAGACTTTGATCCGCAGCGCAGCGCGGTTCTCCTAATATTGCATTATGCGGATCGTAAGCCCCCTATGACTCAACTTCAAATTCAGCTAACACTCTGCTTTTTCCTCAGAAGTAAAAATTAAGCTGTTAAGTACAGCTATATGTACGGGGTCCGTGACATCGTTGTTGTCTGTCTGTCTGTCCGTTCGTATGTAATGGATGCATTGTGGCTAAGTGTTAGGTCTTAGGAAAATAATTTTTACGCGAATAATTAGCTGTGTCGACGAGGCTCTCTGCATACAAAATTAGGGGAATGCAATGCAAAGGAAAATTTTTCAAATTTAGCGTTGAATGAGGGAGGGAAATAGGAAAATGTGCATTTTCAATGAAAAAAACTAGCCACATATCGGAGACGGTGATATATAGGGTCAAGGATAATCACTAATAGGAAGTGGCATACCGCTTTTCAGATGAGATGAAAATCATCGACCTTGGAAAGGTCAGTAGGCCTACTGCAACACGAAGTGTACAGGCTGTAGCGCGTCAGCATAGCGACAGCTGGGCTTCTTGTTTCTATTGTGCCCCATTTTAGCCAATAATGCATTTAACGGAATATCGACACTTTAGAACTGTTCCACAGACATCATCATGCATCGGATTACCGAGCAGTAGCAGTTCTTACAATTTTAGGTTCAAGTCATTTTTGTGTTTTGTGTTTCATGAAGGTTAAACTTTGTTTCGTTATTATGTGTATGTGCAATTTTGCCTGCAAACGCCGTCCCCGAAATGACCTATGCTGCGTCGGGCGGGACGTTAAACCCTACTCACTCAGTCACTCACTTCACCATCAAAAATGATCACAAAAATCGTCCGTTCACGAAATTGCGGCCTGGTATAGACCAAGTAGTGGTGTAAGACGGCACACCTCTGCTGATGGAGCGTGCCGGTGCGGTGTTGCGGGGAAATGAACTATGATCGATTGGTTAATCGCGCCAGCCGGCCTCGAGACAGTGCTTTGTGCGCCCATAGACAGATGATCTATCGATCTCTATGGTCCATCACTCGCCCGATGCTCAGCGATCGATAATAATTATTGTTTAGTCCTACGTAATGAATATTTATGACTTAAACGAACAATGAAAATGTCATGATATTGGCTATACAAATGAATGTAAAACGACTGCAGGGATTTATGAGCAAGATTGGGCCCACAGCAATAGACGCGGGATTCATCTTAGACGCCATGCTATAACATGTTTTTTCTTTCTTTTCACTGTCTCATTTTCCTCTGATATTTTAATTCACGATCGTGTCTGCTACATGCTAAAGGCTAAAACCCACTACTGCGACACGACCAGACTTTGTCGGCGACCCGAGTCTGCGACCCGGGTCGCCGACAAAGTCTGGTCGGGTCGCCGACTTGTCTGGTCTGGTCGCCGACTTTTCCGGCTTTTTCTGGGTCGCAGACCTGGTCGGTTCAATCTCGACATGTACGGATTTTTTGTCGGGTCGCAGACAAGTCTGGTCGGGTCGCAGTAGTGGAATTTAGGAACGACCCGACCAAACACGAATAGGACATTAATATAACATAAAAACATAAAACCATAAAAATATATTAACATTA
>Ga0209367_1013364_pt1 | contig 10573 bp, 9 predicted proteins | sample WorMetLIZISLAND2_FD_187412 | JGI IMG/M metagenome (GOLD analysis project Ga0209367, IMG submission 187412) | Marine gutless worms symbiont microbial communities from Max Planck institute for Marine Microbiology, Germany - Olavius geniculatus... ...
TTCTTTGTCTGTATAATATTGCACTCTGGACTAATTTCACTGCTACTAATCTAAATAAATTGAAAGCATGTTACAACAAATGTATCAAGAAATTTTTTGGTTTCTGTAGATTGGATAGTATGATACAGATCTTGATTAGGTTGCATTTGTCACGTTTAGACACGCTCTTACACAATGCTAGAATCTCGTTTGATAAACAGTGTTCTACCTCCAGTAATTGTCTTGTTCAGTACTTGTCTCAGCTCATGTCATATGCTGGTTTTTAATGCATTTCTTACTGTTCATACTACATTTAGTTTCTTTTATGTGTATTTCTTTTATGTGTGTGTTTTTGTGTTTTTATGTGTTGTTTGCTGTGTGTGTCAATGGTCCCTTGTGGACTGATTTTCAAATAAATGGAGTGGAATGGAACTGTATCTCTTGGAAAATGGGTAGGCTAACAGTCTACCATAGAACGTCAACCAATTATCTGTCAGCTATGATCCTGTTCGTTTTCTGGTAGTCTCTTGTAGAGCTATGTGTACAAATACAAAAAAGGCTTAATCGCTTTTTGCAGCGCAAGCGATCATTCCGCTTATTCCTACACTTTTCTCCGTAGCGCGGTCTGTCTGTCTGTCTGTCTGTGTGTTTGTCTGTCACATCCGTGCAGCCTGCTTTAACGATTTGGCGGATTTCGATGCAATTTGGCACGCACACTTTAACACTCATGTGGTCCAACGACACACTGCGTTAGACGTGGTCCCTATGAAAAAACAAGAGATTTGAAGATCAAACCCTTAGCCAAATCAAGCAATTGCTAATTAAAGCAAAACCGTTAACCCTATGCTGCCACCTGGCGAATACAAACAAACGATATCACTTTTAACCAAATTACTTTGGGTTTTGTTACTCCTGTGATTAGATGATCGCATGCCAACACTTGACGTATAAGCTTACCTGCAGCTGAGTCAGAACACTGATAACTTCGTCCAGCGAGTGGAAGACCGAATTACAGCTGGGGTGCTTGAACACAGGATGAACGGCTGACTGAGTTGCTTTTACGTCATCGATGACGACGTACTCCGGCTCTGACGTCAGCCAGTGCCCGCCTTCTTGACTCTTCCGCAGTCGAGTGTCGACGTAGAAGTCTTGTTCGCTGATGATGCGTTCCAGTTCGCACACATCATTCGTCACCTTGATGCAAGTAAACACACTTCACGGGCGTCGCGGTGGCATGACCAACAAGAAAAGGAAAAACGGGACAGTTGCCCCTTTTTTCTAAATTTTAACCTGTCAGAAAAATGCATTTTTTCGGAAGATTTTCTTTAAAATACAGCCATTTTTCGACGCTAAAAATCTTTAAATATAAACAAAATTCAGGGGAAAAATTGAAACTTTGAACACCCGTATCTTTTCTCTCTCGAAATTTTTTACGCTGTGTGTCGGAAGACTACAACTCCTTGCCATCCTACCCGAGCTCTTTAATCCACGAGGCCGTTAAAACAGTAGAGACAGTAACGTAGGCTATTTGTTTGTCCTGGTGCACTTTTCGCAGCTATTATGTTAACTAACTTCTTAGTCCTGTATAGGCCTAAGCAGATAGTATAAGCAGATAGTCCGTTTAGCTAATTCAGATTAATCTACAAGGGCAAAACGGCTGATTGGTTGATTCCTTTAATATTTAATAATGCTGAAAGACAATATCCAGTGATGTATAGTAGAATTCTTTTATTTGGAGTCTAAGTTCGAATCATGCAAAATAAGAACTCAGGTCCGACTCGAGTCGACTGCCGAACTCAAGTGCTACATCACTGAGCAATATCACGTACGTGGTCGAAGCATAGCATCAGTCCACGTGCATTCCAGACGTCAACGTTCTGCGCAGTAGTTTCTTTACTGTCGCTGCTGCTGTTTGACGCGTGTAAGTTCCAGACGGTCAGGCGGCTGCCGACGGCCACCAGTGCTCGGCGAAGTCGATCCAGTCGCAGAGCAAAGTCGACGTGGCTCTTGACGGCGAACTGACCGCGACGGTCAAAGACCGCCAGCACGGTCGTGACGCCATGACTGACGACAGTGGTCAGTGAAGTAACTACTGACCGTGCTGACGTCACGTCCATCAGTTCAGATGCCGGGACGAGACTCAGTCGTAGAGACTGCATGGGGGTGTCGACGACCCAACGCATTGATGGTTTACTGATGACACGCTGCTGCTGCTGCACAGTGGCTTCTTTACTCATCGTCTATAAGTAGAAACATAATTTTGGTTGAACAAGAACGAAATATTCCAAATACGTAGTACTGTATAGCTCGTTATCGTACTTGAGTTTGAAGACTTAGACCTGAATTACATGCTACATTGTGTCCGGAAAAAATAAACCATTATTTTATTGTCTCTATCTTCACCAAATGTTAACAGATTGTCATTTTTTACTGGCGCATTCTGTAAACTCTTAGCAATTAAGTAGTTATCAAATATCCCACTACACTTCAACTGTGTCGTTACACTACCATGTAAAATATAAAATTTTAAAAATCATCAAACTCGCTGTAATATATATATGCAAAAATATTTTCTAAAACAATTTTTTTTCTTAATTTTCGTACGAAAATTCAAGTACGTTCAGTTTCAGATACATTTCTGATGATTGTAAACGAAAGCAAACCATATTATTGTAAACAATACTGGTATTGTAACATGTCATTTAACTATAAGGAAACGAGTCTTTGATTAAAACGTTTACTAGTTTAAAACATACAGCTTTTAAATGATACTGGCGGAATTTGTAAAGATAAACTGCAAAAGGTAAAGACTGGAAACTTTGCTAACAAAGATTAAGAAAACAGCTAGGAAGCACCATCCAAAGGCATAAGAGCGGCATACTGAAGCATGCACGTACTGAATAGAACTGTGGATAAACTGGTAAGCCCACTAAGGCATAAATGCCAGAAACAAACACATCGTTCAAACAACGCGCCATATGTACAAAAGGACGGATCTAACAGAGTGTAGCATCGTACTGATCATTCACTGCGCTTTTTGTCTGAAGTGTTTTTTTGTTTACCGACATGCTTGCTGCATGTTAATTGTTAGTTTTTCTTATGTTCATATTTCACAAGGTAGTGTAGCGACGCAGTTAAGGTGTAATTCAATAGTGATTCAACGGTCACTATTGTTAATTGTCTACAAAATGCATCTATAAAACATTTTGAAAATCCGTTAACATTTGGCAAAGATATGGACAATAAAATAATGGTTCTTTTTTTCTCAGACACGGTGTATATTGTGTAAGCTTAAAACTTACATTATTTCGATTTGCACCAGCACCAGCTGTGTAAAGTACGTATCTATTTATTAATATATTATAAAAGTATACGTAAATAATTTTGTAAACAAATCCACGGCGTTTGATTTTGTGCATTTTTCTGATTTTGAGTTAAATTATTTTATTTAGGCTACTTTGTTAAGCCTACATCAATATGTACTGTATAGGACCTGCGTTTTATTTGCAACAAAGTGTACTACACTGTGTTAAATAAAAGGTAAGCTTACAAAATACATAATTAATTAGAATAATATGCCGCTGCATTGACCACAGCCGTCGAATAGATTACAGGCGCACAACGCTCTAACCCTAACTACACTGTATCCCAAAAACGTCCCACTTTGTCATGTCCATATTATCGCGAAATAGTAACCGATTTTCGACATTTTTTCACTGACACATACTGTAAACAGATAGCAATGACGTAGTTAAATATTTCACCACACTTAAGTTAACTGTGTCGCTACACTACCACGTGAAACAAATTTTCAAAAATCACTACAATGACTATAATACATATAAAAAATAATCATCTTTTGAAACATTTTTTACTAATGTTCATACAAAAATTAAAACCTATTTAGCTTTGCATACATTTCTGATGTTTGTAAACAAAAGCAGACCATATTGTCGTAAATAATAATTTTTAATACAGTGACGATATACCGATGATGTACAAGGTGTTTCATAAAAAACCCTTTTTGTTTTTTTATAATGTACTCAAATGATGATCAATTTACACAAAAATTTTTACAAGTTGTAGCAGAAGAAATACTAGTTCCAAATATTTCAACAAAATGTGGCTGTTAATTCAATCTTTTTTGTTAGTCGTGATGTAATGCTGACGTCATAATGTGTCAAGGATACAAACTTGCTAGTCTCAACTATAGTGCTGTCAGTTGCTACCCTGCTTTAATGGTGAACTTAATCTGGTTCGCTGATGAAGGATGTTCATTGTGTCAGCACTAAGCAACATGGGATCATGAAATCAGGCGTCTTGTGATTCAAAAACGCAACCATTTTGCAAGCTCGGTGTGCTAGTGCACTGTCTTGCTCGAACATGTGAAAGTCCAACTATTCCCACATACACGTATATGTAAATGTTTTGCATGTTTTTTGTGGATGCAACTGTAAAACTTCAAAAATTTGTCATGAAGAAACCAAATTTTTTACCATCAGAACAGGGTAGCAAGTGACAGCACCAGTTGAGACTAGCATGTTTGTACTCGTGACACATTATGACGTCAGCGTTACGTCACGACTAGCAAAAAATATTTAATTAACTGCCACATTTTGCTAAAATAATTTGAATTAGTATTTTTTTCATCTACAACTGATACAATTTTTGTGTAAATTGATTATCATTTGAGTGAATTATGAAAGAAAGAAAAGGGGTTTTTATGAAACACCGTGTAATGTGCCATTCAGCAATGTAATCAAGGCTTCATGATTAAGAACTTGTGCCTGTTTAAAAAATACAGTTTTCGGAGAATACTGGCAGAATTTCTGATAAAAAAACTGCAACAGGAAAAAGTGAAAATATTATTAACAGAAATTTGGAAAACATGCAGCACGTGACCAAATGCATGAGACCGGCAGACTAAAACATACACGTACTGAAGAGAACGTAACCACCGTAAATGAAATGGCAAGCTTGTTAAACCACAAAAATAAAAAAAAACAAATCGCTCAACACGCCAGATATCTAGTAAAAAAACAAATCTAACAAAGTGTAGCATCATACAAATCATTCACTGCACTTTTGGTCGAAAGTGTACTTTGTTTACCAACACGCTTGCTGTCTATTATTGTTAGTTTTTTGCATTTATATTTCACAATGTAGTATAGCAACACAGTAAAAGTGTGGTGGAATATTTAATAAACACTTTATTGCCAACTGTCCGTAGATTGCATCGGTGAAAAAATTGTAAAAATCGGTTAATATATGGCGAAGATATGGACAATCACAAAGCGGGACGTTTTTGGGGACACAGTGTATAACACTAAACATGATATTAGACTTTTTGATTTTGAACCATGGTTAAAACTTGACAGATAAAAACTACAATTTTCTCGCCATGCTTTGAACTGAAAATTGGCACATTCGTGCCACACGAACGTTCACATCAAATTTGTTTTTGCCTCGTATTTTCGTCTTTGAGTTAGGTGTGCGTACGAAACACACGGACGGACGGACGGACGGACAGGCAAAACCCCTCGTAATGTTATTGCGGCCTACAGTTAGGACGATCGCCTAATAATTAGTCAGGCCTCTCAGCTTTAATCTGCCTGCGGCGACGCAGCATTAATGCACATTTGGGCATATAGGCTATATACGTACCGTTACCACATATCGACAGAAACAAAAGCACCTAAATGCAGGTCTTTTTGTCCAAAAAGCAAACGAAAACATTTCGACTGTTGATACCTGCACGGCAACACAGTGAATTCATATAGGCCTATTAGTATGCATTATACAATAGCAAAGGTTTTCGTTAAAGTCAGGTAGCATGCTTACAGTTACTAGGAAACGATACCGAAGCACTGTTTGTGAAATCGAAAGTTTTCCCGTATTAAACGGCTCGGCTCGCAGCAACGCCGGTGTCGTAACCGGCACACTTATGGAATTTCCCGGTTTCGAAAACCGCGAGGTTTTGCGGAATGCCGTCGTTACCAGCCACCCAGACTCAAGCAACGGTTGGGAATAGAAAAGCGTGGCAAACGACGAACACAGATTTGTTGAATTCTGGAAATATACTGCTAGTTTCATTTTCAAAGTACGACGCAGTTTCGTGCGATGCTGTGAGTGTGAGACTATCTATGCCAAACGCAATCGAGAAATAATGCAAACGACGAAATAACAATAATTTTTGTTTTGAAAAAAGTACGCCAGAATACTCGATTATTTTACGATAATATTACGTCCTACGTGGCCATCCTAAAAGACCGCATTATGGATCTCACGTGTCCGCCCGTCGCCCGTCTGTCTGTCTCTTTGTATGTCCTGCAGTACTGGCTCCTGTCTTAATAACTAGAGACGTATAGAAAAACCAAACTCGGTTTGAAATTTGAATGATCCTCAGCTAGGGCAGAAGCAACCGGCATGCCTAAGACCTTAAGATCGGCGTCACGATTGTGCGGTGCTCTGGGCAAGGAGGACCGCATTATCATGTCGGTAATGGGCCGACATTTTGACTAGCTTTATGCGTTTGGTTTTTACTGCGCGTTGCACTTAGTGCCAATCGCGCTATTGCTACCGTACGTTGTTTGTCCGTCTGTCTGTCCGTCAGTCCGAGTACAGACTTAAGTCTTGTTGTCAGTCTAGCAAAGTAGGTCCTACACAATACTTGAGGCGTGTATAGTGTTAATAATACTGTAACAGTACAATAACTAATACAGTACAGAAGCTTATAAACTCATTGTCGAACAGTAGGCTAAACGAGCTAGCTCAATTACAGTGATCCCGAAACAAGTAATTTGAGCAAAGCTCACGAGACGCGCGAAAGCCTATAGCAGTTCCTGTTCGCAGGTAATCGTAGTCTATCTCCATCCATTTCGTCGTAATTTACTCTTTTGCAGCCAAAAATCGCCAACAAATCACGTTAAATCAATATTTTTAGGGTTCAAGGTCATTCAAGGTTATCGATGTTGACATTCGTAAGAAGCTCCTCATCAGTGCTTGTTATGATAAGCAGCATGGCAGTGCCTATATGCAACCATTTACACGCTAGACAAGCCAACAGAGGATAAATAACCACTTTTTACAGGGATACCTCTCGTTGACACCCACGTGCGCAGGCCTCCTTAAATCGAGAGGGTCCGGACTTGGACTGCTAAAATCTACATTCCATGCTGAAAATTTCATACGCAGATTGTCTTGGGCTACCTCCAGCCATTTTGGCGCAATTCACTCTTAAAATGCGTGTCGCAGCGCAAATTGTGCAAAAATTCACCAAAAACCCCTTTTTGGAAGGTTCAAGGTCATTCAAGGTCATCGATGTTGATAAATTTAAAAAGCCTGTCACCAGTGCTTGTTATGATAAGCAGTATGTCTGTGCCTATCTGCAACTGTGTTCACGCTACGAAAGATAATTGCGGTAAAATAACCACTTTTTAGGGGGGTAGCTGTCTTTGACGCTTGCCTGCGCCGGCCTCCTTGAACCTAGGGGGTCGGGACTTGAACTGCTAAAATCTACGTTGAATGCTGAAAATTTCATACGCAGGTTGTCTTGGTCTATCTCCAGCCATTTCGTTGCAATTCAGTGTTAAAATGTGCGCTGCATCCAAAGTTTGCGAAAAATTCACTAAAAACCTCTTTTTGAGGGGTTCAAGGTCGTTCAAGGTCATGGATGTTGATAAATCCAAAAAGCCTGTCACCAGTGCTTGTTATAATAAGCAGCATGTATGTACTTATCTGCAACCGTTTTCACATTATTCGAGTCAATAACGGCAAAATGACGTCTTTTTAGGGGGTACCCCTGTTTGATGCCCTCGTTCCAGGGGAACCCCTGCACCCAGTGGCACGAAATTTTGTCACGATAAACTAGAGACCTTGGCGCAGCCCACAATGAAGATTTCGTGATCCTAGCTTGCACCGTTTTGATACAGTCCACGAGTGTGTCAGACAGACAGACAGACGCCCAGACGATAGCAAAGACGTGCGAAGCATTCTGCTGAATGTTACCAACGTTCATCTAACTCTCACCGTCTATCTAGACTCACTATCTGGTCTTTCGCCGGTTTCCCTCGGTGTGGAGCACATTTCTTATTGAGTGTCACTGTCACAGCGTTACAGCTGCGACACTGCGAGCTCGTATTTACTACAGCTCCTAGCTTGGAAGAAAATCAAACGCACAACTCGCGGTCAAATCTCATGATTTTCTTTACAAATAAAACAAAGATAGACAGACACACATAAACACTATAAGAACGCGACAAAAGAAAATTAATAATACAGCAGGAAGAAAAAAATCTAACTATTTAGTTTAACCTTTATAAATAATAATAAGGAAAACGAGATTAAAAGTTTATCAGATAATAATATAGGGGAACACCGAAAAAACTTATCTACTGACAATAGACACGCGCACCTACAACAAGCCTGTATTAGCGACAGGACAGGATTTCACCACAGCTCGGATCGTTCGACACAGTAAGGAAAATTTCAGCGCTGACTACAGCAATAAAGTCCAGATTAGATGTAGCAGCAGGTTTTAACAAAACTGTGTTTCTCAGAGTCCGATCGAGTAAACACTTAACTACGATATAATACCTAAAACAATGACTATATATGACTATCTCGTCACAGATACGCCGTTATACTCGATTAACGGCAAGATTTACACAACGAATACACAATAATACGAACTACACACTTGTCAAAAAATATTCAACTCACGGTACTGGTAACGGAGTGTTCAACGGTCGGCGGATCCTTCCGACGACGGCAGCAATAAGAAAAGTTCACAGCGGCAACAGTAAGAGTTGGGGCAGCGGCGACGGGACAGGCAGCGGTTTCGCGGACGACGCTCAGCTTCCACTGGACGTTGTAGATGACGTCCCACTCCCAGTTCAACGGTGATACTCCGCTCCCGGCTCAACCGACTGGTGACGTTCCGGTCCCAGCTCCACCGGTGATTCTTCGCTCCTGGCTCCACCAGACCGGACCGGACCAGACCGGTGATACTCCGCTCTCAGCTCAACCAGACCGCCTAACAAATGAGCGCATAACAATAACTCATTCTATCGCTACACCTAAATTACGGTGACTGTAACCAGAAAAAAAACAAATTAATGGACAAGCAGCTAAGCCAAGTTTACTGTCAGATACACATCACACATGGCTCATACAACCTATACACGAGCCAGGCACGTATACAACCCCAAAATACATCTATTACCCAATAGATTAGTACACCAAACCAACCGTCCTCTAGCGGCTTCGTTCACTAGGCAGCCATCTAGCTATTAACAGTGAACAAACATTCTATATATCTATAACGCAACAAAATACAAAGGAACTCAGCTTACCGCTTAACAGCGGCTTCGCGATCACAAAACGACTCCGACCAGAGCACACAGCTTCCTGGTGGTTCGACGCTCGTCCCAGAATCACTCAGTCTGGCGACAAAGCTAGCAGTCCAGTGCCGAATTACAATTCACGGCCAACTGGCTTACAAAACGCCATAACACATGGCTTCGCACGGCTGTATGTACAACAGCGAACCGTTCGCACGTAACTCTCAGTAGCGACCGACCGGCAGATCAATACCACTATTGTCTAGTGGCCCAGCTTTACTCCGCAATCGACAACTCGATCAACTATTGGCCCAAGTACATCGGACCATATAACACGTGTCACGCAGATCTATATATGGGTGTACAGAAAACACACCTGGAAACGAGCAACTATACGAGTACGTAAAAATACAAAGCAATACGCAAATACCCAAAATAGACACACCGCGTAGAAACAATTAACGCGGAATATTCAAGGCGTCGCATTCAACTAATAACATAAATGTACAAAACATCGGTAATCAGTTTATACACTTGTTAACGGCGACATGCAATGAGTGACACATCAAAAACAGCAAAAATCATAAAAAGGTGATATCAATCACCATCACATCGCCTAACTGTCAATGTGCTGTTGAATAATATCACCTTTTTTTATGATTTTTGCTGTTTTCGATGTGTCACTCATTGCATGTCGCCGTTAACAAGTGTATAAGCTGATGTTTTGTACATTTATATTTGCTGTTCTATTACAATGAAAAGTTTTATGTTGATGGTCAATTATAAACCATCTGCTTTACACGGCCATGAAGACACTAAACCTTAAATATTTTGGGGGTCACGATTTTGATCTTTAGAGGTCACGTCACGTCATTGGAACGTGATCATCGGACTCGTTAAGAGCACTTTCCTCTTAGTGGTCAATGATGATCATGAATCTATCTTGCACAGATACGGAGATACGGGGCTTCAAAAATTTTGGGGTCACGAGTTTGACCTTTTGGGGTCACGTGACGTCATCGATCACGTGACCATCGGACTCGGCGTGGGCAATTTCCTATTGATGGACAATGATGACCATGCGTCTATCTTGCACTTATATGGAGATACGGGGCTTCAAAGATTTTGGGGTCACGAGTTTGACGTCATCGGTCACGTGACCGTTGGATTCGGCATATGTAGTTTCCTATTGGTGGTCCATTGGAACCATGCGTCTATCTTGCACCGTTACGGAGTTATAAAGCATCAAAGTT
>Ga0209367_1013365_pt1 | contig 10573 bp, 8 predicted proteins | sample WorMetLIZISLAND2_FD_187412 | JGI IMG/M metagenome (GOLD analysis project Ga0209367, IMG submission 187412) | Marine gutless worms symbiont microbial communities from Max Planck institute for Marine Microbiology, Germany - Olavius geniculatus... ...
GAACCTTAAATATTTTGGGGGTCACGATTTTGATCTTTAGGGGTCACGTGACGTCATCGGTCACGTGACCATTGGATTGGGCATATGTGGTTTCCTATTGGCGGTCCATTGAAATCATGCATCTATCTTTCACCGTTACGGAGATATGGGGCCCCAAAGATATTGGGGTCACGACCTTGACCTTTTGGGGTCACGTGACGTCATCGGTCACGTGACCATTGGACTCGGCATATGCTGTTTCCTATTGATGGTCCATTGGAACCATGCATCTATCTTGCACCGTTACGGAGATATGCGGCCCCAAAGCTATTGGGGTCTCGACCTTGACCTTTTGGGGTCACGTGAGGTCATCGATCACGTGACCATCGGACTCGGCGTGGGCACTTTCCTATTGGTGGTCAATGATGACCGTGCGTATATCTTGCACGGATACGGAGATACGGGGTTTCAAAGATTTTGGGGTCACGAGTTTGACCGTTTTTGGGCCAAATTTTCGACTTTGGGGGGATTTTTTGGGGGTTAGATATTAACTTCGAATTTCGGTTCCCGAAAAGGTTTGACCCTTGCGTGAGACCGCGTCGTTTGAGCCATCGTGCGTGAAAATCCGCCGGGCGGTCTGACCTGTAGGTCGGTCAACAAAAAAGGTAGGCCTATATATATCGGAGAAAAATTATCGTTATATTTCACCCATTTGCCGAGAAGCCCTCAATGGACGGATTTGCACGAAATTTTGCACGGATCTGCGCGGGGTCGAATTTTGCCATTCTCCCTTTACTTAGCCGGTCGCCATTAACACAGGGCTGTGCTACCGCACGCCTGTGATTATCACTGAAGTGTCTTTTGGTAGACCTGTGTGAGTAAAGTTGAACCGCATCGACCAGTGATGAACAAAAATATGAGTTCACCCTGAGGGTCACCGATCTGTTCAGCCAAGAGATGGAACGTTGTCAGGGGCACTATTATGAGACGTCGACAGAAGTTTCTCTGCGCGTTGCGAATAAACGGATCGTACTTGCCACGCCACAGATGCATACCTGTCAACCAAGACACGGTGGTACAACCATATAGCTGTGAAACTCATGGTGGTCAGTTCCCCGATAAGCCAAAGGCGAGGTAGCCAGCATAGTTGACCTTATAGTTTTCTGGTAATTTGGCTCAGTTGTATTAGATGCTATGTTATTAATCATTGTATTTGTGTTTAAGCCGGATAATTTTTTTTCTTATTTTTAAGTTTTAGCCACCCAGGATCTTCGTATCCACTGGGACTGGTGGGCCCGGTTCTAGGACCCCGAGCCTCAGAGGGCCCTCGAGCGACTGACTAATTTTTACTGCGACATCGTAAGCAAAACGGTGCAAATTCTATTAGTGGGATTGAATATTTGACAGGTAAATAAAAAAATACGCGGAACTTAGGGATGATGTAGGCCTACAAAAGGCTCAGCTACCGCTTAGAGAACCGGGCATCAGTTTGGTGCATTCGTTTCATCATAATGTTACTCTGTGGCATTTGGCATTGCTGAGTTTAGTTACGTCCGTTACGTGCGGGTTTTTTTGCAAAATGCATGGCAACATACAGACGGAGAGAGAAACACACAGACAGACACCTCTACTTTGGCTACGACAGGGCATCTATGTAGCATGCTGCTATGTTGACGCCCTCTAAACTCACAAGAAACAAGATATGAATAACTTTGCCTTTGTAACACTGTATGACAATAAATATCTCGGTTTACAGTGATATTGCTTTCCAGGTACGATTTTCGTCATATAAACCTTACATATTGACACCATAGGTACTGGCAGAATTATATGCAACAATGGTATAAGCCTGTGATGCAACACATTTGCTTTTTTGGGTGACGAGAGAGAAAATAGTTCAAAATACCGCCTTAAAACTTAGCGGTAGTAGGCCCACCACAACTGCATGCAGCCGTTACGAGTTAAAATATGTGCGACACTTATCAAATAGCAATCATCGATTCAACGAAACATATTTGTGGATTTGTGCCCAGTAGCGTAGCCAGAAATTTTAATTGGGGAGCCTCGTCTCCCCTCACCTCTACTCCTCTTACTTCCAGCTTTTACCCTTCCTTTCCCTTTCCCTGTTCTTTCCTTTTCCCTCCCCTCCCTTTCCTTAAAAGTAGGACCCCCTAAAATCCAGCTAGAAATTCTGGGGGAGCGCTGCGAGCTCCCCCAGCCGATATCAAATTTGGTGCATTTTAACATTAAAAGATGATATCTGGTGGCAACAATTTTAAGTAGTTTCCCGAGAATAAACTGACCAAATTGGCAAATTTAGTACAGTTTAAACGTATGCTAATGTTTTGTCTGGAGGACTGGGGGCTGAGTCCCCTGGGCCCCCCTTGTCTATGCCACTGTTTGTGCTTACAGTATACCTTTCTCTTTAGCTTCACAGAAGACGGCATCGTGTTCAGTAATGGTTAGTAGAGTGATGTGCTCGTTATTAATGATGTATTGCGGGTTCTCGAAACGGTTATGAGTACATAGAAAGTTGTCAACAGTCATCGTCTGTATGAAACAGAACATGTGACAGAGAACGACGTCGAGGACTTGGGCTGATCGTTGATAGTTGTGCGGCAGGCGAGCTTGACGCAGTTGTCGCGCTGTGCCGTTGAGTTGCCAGTAGATACGCTGCACGGTGATGAACACCAGCCTCAGCAGCTTGTACAAAGCGGTCGTCACTAGACGCTTAGCCAACAACCAGTTGCCGGACAATCCCATTGCTTCTCACTGCGTGCTATAAGCAAACATAATTGCACTGAACACCTCACGTCGATCCATTTTCAGTAACCCGGGCGTTGCATCCAAACGCACAAAATTCTAAAAGGCTAGCTTCTAAACCCAAGCAACCGAACGTCGGACATGACTTTTATGCATTATTCTGACAAGAACAATGTAAACCTATACAGTGTGTCTCAAAGAAAACCGGACAACTGATACATTTTCAAATAATTCCAACAATTTTATATTTTGATATCAACGACAAAGAAAGACGGAACGAGAGAGAGCAATCTTACTTGTTTACCGTTGCTGCAATGTAGCGGCATACTACTGTATGACCTTTATGTACGCCTTTATGCTAAGATTCAAGGATAAAACAGCTAGAGCGTGGCAGATGAGTTACCTTACTGAATGTACAGAATGATGTCAGTGTCACTTGTCACTGTCAATGTTAAACTTATAGGCCTATAGCGTACTAACATGAAGCATTTCTGCTGCACTGAGAGAATGGAGGACAATTCCCCCCCGCCAGACTGACACCTGGGATGGGACCACTATACCAACCGGACATTTGCTCATATCCATCAACTACCCTCCCACGAAAATGTTTGGCCGGATAACTGCTCTTTCCGCGTTGTTATTTAATTGATCACGTTAACACGTAACATAAATTATGCATCAGATTTGTCATAGTTAGCACTTAAATCACTAAAAATGCAAAGAAACAAATAACGGTTCTGCTGTAAAGCCTCAATTACTGTTACATGGTAAGTTACTGGCATTTAAACCACTGGCCTATGACGGCTGGGTTAAAAAGTATGCCAAAAATAACTCAAATTTTTGAGCAGTATGCACGAGCATTTTCTAAAACCATCTGCAATTTCTTCAATTGTATCGTTAATATACAAAACTCACTCAGACCAGGCATGAATTACGGTCATCATATCTACAGTGTGTTCAAGAAACAAACCCCTGCTACACTTTCAAATAACTTCAACATTCCTGGTTCAATATCAACACATTTTGGTAAGAAAAATAGTCGGCATCCAACACCACCTGTTGCAATAAAATAATAGTGCATTTTTTAAAAAAGGTATCAAAATTTGAGACTCCGTAGGCTACAGAAGATTCCATGAACTTAGGAGATTGAAGCTCAGACGTTAAAAATCTAAGTTTTGTGCTAGGAAAATTTCATACACATGTTGTGTTAGTTTACCTGTAGTAATTTCAATGCAATTCACTCTTGAATAGGCCAAATTGTACGCCGCAGCCAATAATTGCAAAAAATGCTAAAACTTTTTACTTCAGGGGTTCAAGGTCGTTCAAAGTCATCAATGTTGATACCCCTTAAAAGCTCGTTAGCAATTCTTGTTACAGTAAGCAGCAAGTCTATGTCTATATATAAGTGTTTTCACACTAAACCAGCCAAAAGCAGTAAAATAAGGACGTTTGTGGGAGGGAGGCACTGCAGTCTTTGATGCCCGCTTGCGCCGCTTTCCTTGAACTTTAAAGGTCGAGACTTAAACTGTTAAAATTTACTTTTAATGCGAAACATTTAACATGCAAACTGACATTGTTTATCTCCTGTGATTTCGACACAGTTTGCTTTTGAAATGTGTGTCGTAGCCCGAAATCGCAGAAAAATTAGTAAAACCCATCATTATCCAAACTTGTTGTACTGTCTAACCTTGAAGTAGCTCGAAGGTTGATTGAGTGAGTTGATTGAGTGAGTCACGCGATGTCATCAGTCACGTGACCGTTGGACTCGCCTTGTGAACTTTCCTATGGGTGGCTCATTGTAACTACCGGTATGCGTTTATCTTGCGCCGTCAAGGAGGTATATGGCCTCAAAGATAATGCGGTCACAACCTTAACCTTTAAAAGTTAATTGACGTCATCGGTCACGTAGTCATTTGATCTACCGTTCCGGATTACCCCCACTCTTGAACCAAACCGGAATTGGATCGGATGATCGGTTGCTGAATATGGTCATTTAAATTTCTTTTAGGAAGGTTATTGCAGGGAAAAAATCGGTGGTCGGTTGGTTTTCAGTATTCTTAACACCGATGTCATATACTCCTCTTCGCTACGTTAGGAAACGTAGCTGTGCGAAGTAAAAATGTTTTTTTGCGGTCTATCATTACATTATAGTGCAGCGTTTTGTACTATTAATGTTTTATTAATACACAATATTATGCGTTAACAATGTCACATTGTTACTAAACAAAAATTATCTTTTTGACTATGGATGAGAAGGTAGATGTTTGGCCAGGCATTTTTATATGAGACAGTTGACCGGGAAGACAGATGTCCGCGACTCGATGGCATATATGTTCAGAATCCGTTGAATCGCCACATTTCTATTTGCTGCCCACTGTACCGTGCAGTGCGCAGTAATGGGATGTTTACACGATCCAGCAAACGTCCAGCAATTCACGAGTATTTTGAATACATTTGCTGGAAGTTTGCTGGACGTTTGCTGGATCGTGTAAACACCCTATAAGTTTACAGCAAACTCTGTGGGTCAGTGATACGCAGACCCTGACCTGTGTAAAGGCGTGTACAAGACGATTAAATGAACTGAACTAAAGTAAGCCAGAATGTATCGACATTCGTTACGATTGCGCCGAGCTGTGGACAACGACTCGTAGAAAGGTCGAGCTATTCTGAGACGTGTATAATATGGCATCTGGCTTTGTCTATATTCGCTGGAGGCTAAGTGCGCGCGAGAGAGACGAGTTGTGTCATTAGACGGCGTCTTGGTGGTGGTCGGTTCGACGTTTGCCAGCGGGCTGCTGCTGCTGCTGCTGCTGCTGAGGCTGGTAATGACGATGATGATGATGTTGAAGCAGGGTTGTTGGCTCCCATGCGCTAACGAGGCTCATTAGCTGACATTGTGCGTCCGCCGCTTAAACCGCGCCTCCTAACGAACGACATCCGTAAATCTCTCAGCCGCATGGTACTTACCTTCTCACCGTGTTATCATTAAGACAAACCCGTCACAGTTCACATTGTGACTACTGACTCAGCCCGTCACTTTTCACGACACCATTCAACTGTTTGTTTGACACTGTTTATCAGGCTTTAAAACGTTGCGCGTTCATATGCGGCCGTCCTAATAAGCCGTCCGTCCGTCTGTCAGTCCGTCTGTTTATCTGTCTGTATCGTATGGACTGCTAACTAGACAAGAGAGCCCAGCTGTCGCTAGGAAAGACGCGCTATAGGCCTACAGCCTATTAGTTCCTGTTCCAGTTGTCGTGGTGTATGCGAAGCCATACTGTAGCAATTCACTAAACTACTGTTGCACCGCTTACCGTTTAGTCACAATAGCGCGTACTGACTTTCAAGGTCATCCATGGTCGATGATTTTCGACTCATCTGAAAGGGCATATGCGACTTCCCATTCTCGCCAATGCGTAGGGCCTACGGCGTTTGCCATAAATTACATGTAAATGAGGCCGTATGTATAACTAAGCAATTAGTTAAAAGGATGGCCGCATAATATGCCGGCACTGAGCCGCGGCATAATGTTTCCAGTGGTTGTTGTTGTTGTCAGTGGTTCGCCGTCAGCAGCGGTGAGGTCGGCGGCGGCGGCGGGCACAGGGTCGTCAGACAGTGCCGGAAGTAGCTGGCTGTCGCCGAGTGACCTCGGCATGCGCAGTGACACTTTGGTCTCTCCTCGCGTCTCGCCGATCACGCAGCATCGCAGGGTGCCGTCGCTGGTCGTCACGTCCTCCATCGACAAGTCCGGTAACGCCACAACTCCACTTGCTTCGATATGTCGTGGATTTGTTGTACGACATGCTGTATAGGCTTCTAACAAACTGTCCACAAAAAAGTCCACCGGCACAACGGATCGAAAGTCCTCAGCAAATTATTGTTATTGCCGTGAATAATTGATATTTTCGAGTCGCTTTGGGGTGTAGACAATTTTTTGGTGTTTGCTTTTACAAATGTGTTTTGTGTTGCTGCCGCCATAGCGAAATAAAGTTCTTTTAAAGTTTTTAATTGACCAATATATGCATCTGTGCGTAGCTCAGACGTGTTTGCTGCCTGGAACGGTTGAACGTCAATGGCTCAGCGTTCCATCGTCGTCGGTAATTACTTACTTATTGCACGCTCACTTTCTCGTACACTCTACTTTGGAACTTCATAAATTATGACCATTTTGAATACGCGAATTACTGGCATGCAATTGCAATATGTGAGCATTATTAATAAGCTGCAATATGAGTCTTTCGCGTCCGTCTGTTCTGTCGTAGGGAGGCTACTAACTCGATCGTTTTTTTCGACGAGTCCGAAGTGTTTTGACTTGAGACACTTAAGGCAGAAGTATCTTAGGTCCGAAGTGCCCGTTAAGCGGAAACAAAGCGGCGTACATACTAAAAAAACAAAATTCGTGTCAACGTCTCCAAGGGCAAGTATAGTAGGCGGTTCTCAAGTGTCAAGTTAAAGGTCAAAGATTAGGGTTACCGGACGTCATAAAACCTCTGCAGATGACGTATACCTTACGTAAGAGTATACTGGTGGCTCGCAGCGCACTTGCCATAAACATGTACTTGCGGCGTCGCCAGCCAGCATATGGCATACCAGGCACAACGCAAAAGTGTACTTTTGATTAAAATTCAAACCAAGTAAGTGCTGCTGTATGTAAATGGCTAGGTGAATAATGTCATTAGACGGCTGACATATATTTTTACAGTGCCGCGTTAAAAACAGGAAATGATGTTTGGAGGTTTGTAACTCTGAAACCCTTTAACCAATTTTCAAAAAATTGTGCCAACGATCAGGCCGACTACTCTACCCCACGTGCAAAATTCCGGTTGCAATCGGTTGTTGTTCGACTTTTATTTTTTATACTTTAGGCCGCCCGAAACGGTAGTTTTCGACGGTGTTATGTTTGACTGTTGACGTTTTTTTACGCGAGACAGCACGTAATGCTTCGAGCGTCTTAGCCATCGTCGAGGCGTCCGACCGTCTGTCCGTCTGTCTGTCACACTCCAGTATTATGTCAATACAACGCAAGCTAGTATCACGAAATTTTCACCATGGACTGCGACGAGTACTCTAGTTTTAGGATCCGTAAAGATGTTCCCAAAATTCGAAAAGGGTCACCCCGACCGAGAGCGCTAAATGAGAGGGGGTGAAAAATCGGCCATGTTGAGCCAATAAGTCGCCGTATCGCTGAAACGGTGCGAAATAAGGCCTAGAATATTATTAATCACTAATAAGAAGTCTCACACGCCCTTTCGATTTACATCAAGATCGACGATTTTGAATAACCTTGAACCCCCAAAATCCTTATTTTGGGGATTCAAGTTTTTTATTTTTTAGTGATTTTTGCGATTTTGGGTTGCAACACACAATTCAAGCGTAAATTGCGCCGAAATAACTTAAGATAGATTAAGACAATCTACACACAAAATTTTTAGCATTAAACGTAGATTTTAGCAGTTTAAGTCCCGACCCCCTAGGTTCAACGAAGCCTCCGCACGCGGGCGTCAAAAGGCGTACCCCATAAAATGTCGTTATTTTACCGCTGCTAGCTCGTCTAGCGCTTGCAGATAGACATAAATTTGTTGATTACCGTAACAATAACTGTTGATAAGCTTTTAATGGTTCAACAACTTTAATGACCTTGAACAACCTTGAACCACAAAATATGGGGTTTTAGTGATTTTTCTGCAATTTTCGGCTGCAGCACACACTTCAACAGTGAACTGCAACAAAATCGATGGAGGACAACCTGCGAACAGGAATTGATCTAGGCTGTCGCGCGTCTCGTGAGCTCTGCTCAAATTACTTGTGTCTATTTTTATAGCGAGATTTCCGAGTTTCCTTGGCTAATTGCGGCGAAATTTTTTACATGACGTTGGTTACTTTTATAATCCAGGTTCCAAAATTCGGGGCTTTTCAAAAAAAAATTGGGGCTCAGAGGCGTGCAAAATTGGGGGCGCAATGGTTTCCGCCATTTCTGAATAAGTTGCTGACGACAGTTGGTAAAATCGGCACTGTGGAATTCATGTAAACCCGACAATGATAAAAAGCGTAAGACGCGGATAGCTCAGAACGTTTGATTTAGCTAAGGAACGGACATTAAGTTAAGAGAATGCCCCGGACACTTAAAAAGTACAATTTTCGAAACATCAGTGCTCTGGATCGCAAAATGAGTTTTAATGCTGCAATTCAAAACTGTTGTGTTGTAAACTTCATATTTTCAGTGGCGTACTTTACATTTCGATAAAATTGATGTTGTGGTGCGCTTTGTCTAACTTTATTCTGCTTTATTTTATTTGCAGTTATTAAGCGCATGTCTAAAATTATTGACGAAAATTTGTTTTGGAGTTTACATTTTATTAAAACACGCTGTAGTCTGTAAAATGCAGTCACTACATGAATGATCATTCCAGTTTTTGTAGTATGTACAAGACGTTATGCCCGTCGAGTTCATTGATCTCCTCAAATACTTTGAAATTTGCCGTGAGATGCTGCATGCGAAAATAGCTGTACCAGCGCAGCGCGTTCCACTGCAGCACACACTGGGTGCGATGTACACGGTTCATCGGCAGCGCCAGAAAGAGATAGCCACCCGGCTTCATCGCACACCATATCTGAGCCACCGCCTCCATGTCTCCGTGCGGCATCAGCGGGTCTCCATAGCGCCCCAGTCCAGTGTGCTCGATTGACGAGTAAGACACAACTGCATCGAAAGTGTCCGCTGATCGGTTGAGGAACCTGGATGCGTACTGGAACGGCGTGACGACACTGACTCGAGGGTGTTCGATGTACAGTGGTCGGTACTCCACCGTCGTGACCTTCCGAGCTCCGAGGTTTAGCACGGTCGCTTCGGCCCACGGCTTTTCCGTTCCAACGACGGCCACGTGTTTACCTTCGATGGCATAGAGGTACTTCTTGAGCGTCAGTCTGAATCTGTTCTTGTCGTGGTAATGGTTAATGCTCATTCCGCGCCTGTCACGGGCGAGTAACGAGCTAAAACTCGACGCCGGATAGCGCAGAGGTGCCGCCGAGGCGGAAGCAGAATTGTCGAAGTACCACGGCTTGCCGACTACACAGTGGCCGTTCATCGTGAAGTTTTTCAGCAGATCTGGCGGCGGTTTGCGTGGCGGTGGCTTGATTACTTTGAATGGACAGAAGCTCATGCGATGCATGAGGATGTCACAGTTCACCTTCTTCCGCAGCAGAGGGTAAAGATGTCCCTTATTCTTCGACTCAAACTCTACGGAACATATCTGTCCGCATTCTCGGCACGGTGTAGACGATCGTTGCAAATCCGCAGAAACGCCGACAATAACTGCAATCGTTAACATGCCACCAGTTACTGTATAAGAAATTGCACAGTCAAATACAATAATTTAAAACTGAGCTGAAACTTTCCCGTGTAATTCGAGGATAAGCCAGTTTGTGGAGACAGTCACGAAAACTATGCATAGACAAATCGTGAACCGATCATGTTGACGCCAAAACAGTCAGATACACCTACTGAACTGCATTTTTACGCGCGAAAGCAGCTATGCTTTCAGCGCGTCTTAGCCATCGCAATTCTGTCCGTCCGTCCGTCCGTCTCTCCGTCACACGGGTGGATCAGGCAAAAACGGTAAAAGCTAGGATATCCAAATTTTCACCGTCGGCTGCCTGAAAGACTCTAGTTTTAGGAACCGTCAAGCTTTCTCATAAATTCGAAGGGGGTCACCCCGAACGAGGTCGCTAAATGAGAGGGGGTGGTCAAAATTCGCGATTTTTGGCCAATAACTTGCTGTATCTCAGTAACGGTGCGAGATAAGGCCTAGGTTACTATTAATCACCAATAGGA
>Ga0209367_1013366_pt1 | contig 10572 bp, 7 predicted proteins | sample WorMetLIZISLAND2_FD_187412 | JGI IMG/M metagenome (GOLD analysis project Ga0209367, IMG submission 187412) | Marine gutless worms symbiont microbial communities from Max Planck institute for Marine Microbiology, Germany - Olavius geniculatus... ...
AGTATACCAAATGTTATACGCCCTTGGTATAGGTACACGCTCTACTGAATGGCCGTTCAAGTTCATACATTCATTGCGTTACCTACAACTGAATTTGAACAAATGTACTTAATTTAGAACAAATTTTTCTCTGAAAACTTACATAATGTATTGACTTTTCAATCGAATTCTGGAGTGTCAATCGTCAACGACGCATTGTTGTTATCACTTGGAGCCTCGCCTTTGCAAGAACAGAATGTGCTACACCAAAGATTCGCATTCCTGCAGCTGCACCGTTGTGTTCTGCATGGTCTATCTGCTTGACAAGAACACTTGATAAATTGAATGAGTTCCCCGGGTATCAGAGCGACACCATAGGGAACAGTGACCAGATACAGTGTATCCGTTCTTTCACGTCGTGACCATCCATGCAATGTGACATCAAGATTTGGTGGATGAGGATCCAGTGCATGTAGTCAGCTGAGCACAAAGGTTATTCTGTCGGAAAGCCTCGTCAGTTGGTGGTAGTGAAGACAACGGTGGAGCAGAACTTCTCTGTTGAGCGATTTTCTGTGTCCAGGTCTTTTGTCGAGCTTTAGTAAGGGACCGACAGCTTCCTTGGCCGTAGCATGCAAGACAAATGCCACAGACTGTTTTTCATCAGCTATTGTCAACAGCTGCCCGTGCTGAACTAGACCCACCTGATCAAGTCCACATTTTTAGCTTCTCAGCAGCTTCAGAGCAGTCATTTTGCCAATACCATGGGGTGATGCCACTGTATCACACCCTGTGAGAGCATAGGCTGCCAACAAATCTGGCATGACTTGTTTGTGGGTTTCAACTGAAGCTGTGATGTCAAGAAAGGATCTTCCTTCGATAGGGGACGTCATCGGTACTTTACATGTTATATCACCCCTGTTGCAGTAACATAATAGAAGCAGAAACACATCCGTGTCGTCAGCCACAACCAGAACTGTTCCAGCTGTTACTTGGGAGACCTGCTGGATGATGATGGTGTCTGCTTTTTCTTGGGTTGTCCACATGTCATTGTGCTGAAAGGTCTGTCCATAGTAAAGTTCGGTAGCCAGTGACAACAAGCCGTTTAGTCTGGAATTCGTCGGCATGAAGTCTGAGATCACTCACAATGATGTCAATCAGTTGGGCCTTGTTCTTAAACACAGTCAGAACAACTGACTGTGCTGGTAGACGTGTTGTGCTCGTCAACGTGTACACGTGACTGCATTTGTTTTCCCTGGAAGCCCTTGTTGCATCCTTCGTGCTACTTTGAACATAGCGATCGAATACAAGGAACACATCAGCCTGTAACAGTCGTTTGTAAAGATAATTCCGAAATCTGTCAAGGAACTCTTGCACAGATGGTCCAGTGGGTGGCCACGGAATGACCCATAGTACAGCACATCCATCTAGCACGATCACGTCGATGGGTCCGGGCTGAGTTCTCTGAGCAGTTTCAACCTTGAGAGCGTTCTTCAGTGTGGATTTGGAACTTGTCAGGCGCATGTCTCCGTGGTCATCGAAGAATGCCGTAGGAACTGGAGACAATTCGTAGGACAGCAGAGTAGTCGGGTCCATGTCGCGAGAGGTGTTGTGTAGGCTCATTGCTCAAGCATATATTGCCTCGGTGTTGATGACATTGTGTTCCCCAACCTTGACATGTTTTCGGGTTGTCGCCATGGTGTGGACCACCTTCGGAATGGATCGATAGAATCCCTCTGGCCAGCTTTGTTCAAACTTGTCCCATTGTTGTTTTCCGAGTTGAATAGCTTTGTCAGGGTACACAGTCGCATATTAAGCATTTCATAGCTTAGTAGTTTCCGGTGCAGTTTTTAAAAACGAGAGCTATTATGTTGCTGACAAGAGATAAAAATTAATGCGAATTCCTGCCAACGCAAAAAAATCTTAGATATTGATTACTGCAGGTGTGCAGAGAATTGTTGAAGTGAATGCCAAGGATATCTGAAAAATAAGGTAAAATTGGCAAAGAGCATCAAGTTTAAGTCATTCAGAAGCATTTCATCCGAGAAATATTTATTCTGTTGCACTCCTTATCCCTTAAAACCTATGAGTAGACATCAAAATCAGGTTTCTAGCACAATATTAACAACGTTATGGGCGATTAAAATTTCCGCTATTCCGATCAGCGGCTATATTGCAATTTTCCATTTCCTGAAAATTGCTCAAGGGTGACAGCTCCACACCCTCTAGGTTTTATTGTGGGGATCCCAAACATCAAGAATATGCAAAGAAAAAACTTAATCAGTCAAAGCAAGGCTCAGCAAAAATTGCCTATGTGGCTGCCAGACTAAGGCGTCCGTCGGTCGCCGCCATCAGCATTGCCCTCAGCCATGCGAGTTCAGTTTCGCACGTAGCAGAACGGTATGCCCCAACAGAACGTACATAAGTGTTCAGAAATATTTAAATTAACCGCCACTGCCACCATGTTTTGTAATGCAACATTTCTCATTTTACTACTTTCTAATTTCAACAAAAATAATCATGAGAAGTCATTATCAAGTCATATCAACAAGTCACGTACACAAAGAATACTTAACTAACATCACTCAATATTAGCGTAATGTCACATAACGTATCACGTAGCGCTTGAATTTCCTTTTTTCGCCTTCTTGACCATAATAGAAATAGAGTGACTGACGATACTGCGGGTTCTTGTGTGGCAACCGGCGCGAACCCCGTGCCAGCCACTTCCATCCGTCGACGAGCATATCTTTGTCTTTTTTTCGAAAGACATACGTCTGTCACAATAAAGAACAACATGGTAGTTATAAAATGCATGCATTCTGTACATCTTTGGACTAACTCAAGTGCGCACTACATTGTCCTATATGGACGATACACATAACTGATTATGTTCTGTACGGTATGTTTTTCTCGAAAATGAGGTTTTCATAAAATATGTAAAATAAGTTCTAATGAAGATACAGACAAATAGTAATAGTTTCTGCGAGCCCATAATTTCTCAGACTGGGCAAGGCAGCCGGACCGGGCCGAGGCGGCTTTTAGGCATAACCGAACAAACTGCCCGATAAAAAGTCAATCTCTAACCTTAACCTGCACCTTGATACGAAGCGTAAACGTGTCTCTAACTCTACAGCTATGACTTATGTCTCCCATGCGGTAATAGTCCTGTTAGTACAGTAGTACTTACTGCTGGTCCAACTGGCCGCAGTGGCATCTCCTCAGTGAAGAAAGTGAACCCTTCTGCAAATAAGAGCTGCGCAACTGACATCTCCTCCACTTTTTCCATAACTGTATTAAACAAATATGACGATTATGATAATAGTAAAAGTCAATATAGTAAACAATACAGTGAATGCAAAACGAAAATACAAAATGGCCGAAATTCTGGTGCACGTGGTCACGAAATAGATGGGTTCTCATTGGCCAGCGTTAAGTGGGGCATTGAATAGTCGGCATTCGATGACCCCATGACACGTTTTTCGGGGTCAGTGGGCATGGATTAGTGATACCCGCAATTCAACACTATTTCAGCAGTTGTGGCAGTTAAAATATAGTCGAAACAACGTTTACATGCAGAACATACTCTAACACACCTTTATCACTGGCAGTGGTAGCGTGCGGCATCCTAGAAGAGATCAATAGCTGATAGCATCAACAGACGACAGTGCAGCGAATAACACCCAGATACATGTGGACCGTGTGCGCCGGAGCCAACTGATCGGCGATGTCGCGCGGCGCGTTATCATACATCGCGAACAGCTCGTCGACGCTCTGTGACGGCGACGGCGAACAACCGATGGCGCTGACCTAGACTGCCTGAAACAACAAGACGATTATAAATGACACTAGTAACAGAGCCATTAGACGGCTGCATGGTGATACAGCACAGTACGGTCCATATCAGCCCCGTTGGTCGGCGAGCTCAGCTCCATAGCGTCGGTATCGACAGTGGATGTCGTGATGGCAGTCGTCGCCGGTACCTTCAGTGCGACGTCATCGTTGTTGGTCGCTGACCGCACCGCCGGTTGTGACGCCGGCGTTGATGACACGCCCGCTGATGTACGACGTTCTGCTGCACCAGTCGGCCGGATGCGGAACCGCGGTCGGATCAGGACGGACTCTGGCCACTTGCTGGCGTCCAGCAGTTTTTAACGGTCATCTGCTGCGTATCACAGCCGGAAAGCCTGCCGGTCAGATGCTGCCGACACGTGATCATCATCATCATCCGCAGGGCGACGACGTGATGCCACCAGGAAGCATGTGAAAACATGGACAGACAGATTTTCAACAAATTGTCGTACGTCATCAGCTTGGCAGTTAGGCGCCACGTTACCAATGCAAAACACTGCCTTCCGCACGATCTTCTTTGCTGCCACTAAACCGCGATTGGTGGTTGACGGAGCCATGCCAATCATCGCCCGCCTGGGAACACGCTGGCTTTGGCCTTGACCTTGATACTGACACCTGACGCCGGTCACTGCTAGCGGTAGAGCGCTGCTGCTGTTGTTGCTGTTGCAATTGAGACAGTTGTCTGCGACGTTTAGCACTTCGCCGAGCAGAACGTGGCTCTTCGTATCGTTGAGTCGTCAGTACGCTCATCGTCATCTGTAGTCTGCAGCGCAGCGTATCTGTTAGAGACACGGACCGATGGCGATGGCGATGCTACTGCCAAGGATGCCCAATTAGAGCCCCGACAGCGTCATGTCTCGATACGCCGTAAGATAGTTGTGTTTCAGTGCACGGTTTTGGCGCTCCACGCCGTTGTTTGTGTTGATACAAACATGAAACATCGAGGATCGAAAAGCGTACACCCATTGCTGCAAACCACACTTACTTACTTCACACATTGCATAATAGTAACTTTCAATCTGTTTTCAACCGTTTCAAAGATATTGCCAGTTTAGTATACTAGGATCCAATTTCTCACTACCACTCTCCCATTCCAGCTAAAATTTGGGGTGTTCCCCTTTGGACGGACAACTTTTTTAGTATGCACTATATAGATTTAGACTTTACTTACTTACTGGGCGGAATGTGGATGGATTGTAGGCTGGCATGGTCGTACGGGCTGCTTTCCCTGAGTGGGATCATGAACAGCCGCAGGTTCCGTGCTCGATGCTGATGTTTGCACATGCACAAGTTGCTGTACATACATTCCAAAAGAAAGTCATTGAAGTCAATGCGCCTCATGTAATGAAAGTTTATTCCTTCAGTGATGGTGCAGCAGGATAGTACAAGAATTTCAAGAACTTTGTACACTCACATTTGCTATATGGTATAGAAATTTATGGGAATACGTACCATGCTTATTTAAATAGATTAATGGTACTAAACAATAAATTGTTACGATTTCTTCAGAGTGCCCCACGTAAGGCTTCTGTTTCGGATTTATATGAAAATTTTAACACACTTAACATTTCTGGTCTTCATAATTTCCAACTTCTTGTCTTAAATCACAAATTCTTTTATCATAACGAAAAGTTACCTGACTACTGTGTCCCAAAAAACGTCCTACTTTGTCATTTTCCATATCTTCGTCAAATATCAACCAATTTTCAAAATTCTTTCACTGGCACATACTGTGAACAAATAGCAATAAAGTAATTGTTAAATATCCCACCACACATTAACTGTGTTGCTACACTACCATGTGAAACATAAATTTCCAAAAGTCACTACAATCATTATGATACATATGCAAAAAAGCATCTTCTGAAACTTTTACTAATTTTCATACAAAATTAAATTATGTTTAGTGTAACATAATTTCTTATGTTTGTAAACTACAAGAAATTTGAGCTAATGCTCACGAGACACGCGAAAGCCTAAAGCAGTTCCGGTTCAGTAGTTTAGCTGAAAATTGGGGTGTTCACGCTAAGTTAATATACAAATACCAAATTCTCTATCTGGATTGCATAACGACAGTAGCGTGGCGCCACCTTGTGAATGATATAGACTTGTTTCGCAGCCCAAAATCGCCAAAAAATCCATAAAACCCCCTTTTTTGGAGTTCAAGATCATTCAAGGTCATTGAATTCGGCGCCAATCGAAAAAACCAGTGTACGACTTCCTGTTAGTGATTAATAGTAACCTAGGCCCTATCTCGCACCGTTATCAAGATACAGCGACTCATTGGCCAAAAATCACAAATTTTGCCCACCCCCGCTCATTTAGCGCCCTCGTTCGGAGTGACCCCCTTTGAATTTATAGAAAAGCTTTACGGTTCGTGAAACTAGAGTCTTCCAGGCAGCCGACGCCGCCGACGGTGAAGATTAGGTGATCCTAGCTTGAACCGTTTTTGACTGATCCACCCATGTGATGGACAGACAGATGGATGGACAAAATTGCAGTAGCTGCTGTTGCACGTAAAAATATCAGTAGATCATACCTGTGAGAGGTGATGTCCTCACCATCCTCACCATACCAGATGAAACAGTATTGAACTCGTTTCGTCTTCTTACTTACAGCTTACATAGCCGAATACTGAATACGGCATTCATCGTACACTTTCATCGTACAACTTTCCCTACATTTTAAATGGAATAGAACAGCAATTTTCTCGAGTCTTGAACAAATAAATGGTGACATTAGGCCTATTAAAAATGTTGCGTGTCATACGCATTTTATACACATTACACTGCGTCTCAAAATAAACTTCATAATTTAATTTGTGATATGAGTCATTCTTAAACATTTGGGTATAACACATATTCATATTCTCAACATTCGCCAGGGGGCGTAATAGTAATTGCATTTTTAAAATATAACGCCGTCAATTTACAAGAATACAATAATGATTGCAGTTACGAATTATACTTATGCAACACAAAAACAAAATTTTCGACGTCCTTATAACATATAAAACGAAATAAGGTAACGTACTAATGTAATTAAATCAAAGTTCCTGTCGAAAAACAATTAATAATGAACTCTATAATACGGACAGTATGAGGATATTCGGTAACTGGAAAATACATGATGATTATGACTAAATATTGCGTATAGGCCTAACGTCAATGCTGTCTGTCAACAGCGCTATTGTCAGTTACTGAAATAACACACCCGTAAAGATATTAGGCAGAACAATTCAGTTCAGTTCAGTTCACTTCAGTTGTGTTGTATGTTAATAGTGAACAAAATAGTGACATGTAAAGGGTGTGTCGTCGTCGTCACAACGACGTCACGGCCGGATTGTCAACACTAGGACACTGTACTAATTAGTATGCACGTACGATAATTTTCGTTGATTAAACAGTGAAAATAATGTCATTGTTCATTTTGTGTTAATTTACGTTATTCAAGTAACATTTCACACGTTTTGTCTTTTTAATATCTACCCGAAAGAGGACATTTCGATGGGTGCTCGCGCGAATCATCATCCATAGAAAGGTGCCCTTTTGTGAGCTGAATGCAACCGTAAGGGTGTGGCGTTCTTTCCAATCTTAGGCCAGATGATCGGTATTCGAAGGATTTCGTTATTAATGCCTATTCGCTCAAGTAACTCCAGAAACCGTTAGCCTTCGGTAGCTAGCACAAAAATACTAAGTTGCGTTCGGCTCTGCCAGGCATTCGTCTGTCAAGACCGAGACGGCACACAACTGAGGCTTTTTGCCTGGGGTGTGGGCCATCGCACTCGGCGAAGTGAAGGCCTATTGACGTCATGCATACCACAACGTTTTTATTGAACAAAGATAAACGGACCAACTCACTAGGCTTTGCCTTCTTCACATGCGTATGTTGGTATGGGAATTTGGTGTAGGTAGCTGGTGGTGTATTAGAGTGTTAACTAAGAGTTAGACAGTCAGCGTTCTGGTACTAATTCAGCCGTCAGGCATCCTAATGTGCTGAAACGAGAATACATCTGTGTTGCCTGAGAACGTGCTGTTTCGACTAACGTGTTGTAATCACGTAAGTTATTACGTGACGATGTTTACTGGAAACATCCTGGCGCCAACACTAACATTCCCATGGATGGCGCCATGAGCCAAAAAAATACTCACACGGACCGCATTCTCCACCAGGTATAATCTTCAAAATAAAGAGGGATGTTTACCGTATGTTTATTATATTTACGTGTTTACTATGTGATATTATTATTCATTTTATTTCTCTTTTATTTGTTTTCTTCTGTCTTTTGCACTCTCGAGTCAGCTTCACTGAATACTCTTCTGTCACTCCGCTGATCTGCATGTATTCTCAGCTCCATTCTAACCATTTCACCGCTCTAATTGTCCTAATTTTTATTCTTTATTTTTGAGCCTACTTGTTCTTATTACAACTTATTCATTTTGTACTGGTTAGAGCAATTCGCCTGGCTAGAGGTAGCAGGTCTTTCTATTTACATGGCGTCAACGCGAGTAAAATTGACTTTTCCTTCTTTTAATAACATATAGCACATAATACAACAACTCGTAATCCCCGGGGCCCTGACGACAGCAACGCGACGATGGTCAAACGGCCATCGTCGTCACGAATGTCACTACATGTTGACCATTCAACAGCGCAAACTCCACTCAACTCACTGCTGACGACTCAACTGACGACTGACTGCCAGCACTGCGTCGACGCTGAGCGCGCCGCTGCAGTGTTCGCCTACAAAGCTGATTGGCTGGCTGCAAGCCACCGTATACAATACCAAGCAAACATTAGAGATGGGCCAAATCAGGAAAAAGGTGAAATAAAAACAAACAGACTAAAGAGTGTCAGTTCGTTACAGAGCTAATCGCTGCTCGTTACTGTAATATATATATAACTCTTTATTCGCACGTATGCAGAAGACAGTAGGCTAATAAAAACAACAGAGATAGACCAGCGGACAGACAGACAGACAGACAGAGGCTTGCAGCCAGGAGTAATGAGTTACTAGTCGGGAATTACAGTACATGTCACCGAGCAGTGTATTATTCTACGTACAGGGTCGGCAAAAAAGTCTTTAGTGAATTACGTTCACTGACACAATTGTAGCACCCATGTAAAGCACACTGGGTTGCTTAATGTTCACCATTTTTAGCCCACCGTACTTAAGTAACGATCGAGTTATTGGCATGGTTGTCCGTCCGTCTGTGACGAATGTATTGTGACTAAACGGTGCGAGATAGGGTTTAAGCTGCTATCGGTCGCATATTGGCTTTCACATGTCATGCAAATCATTGGCATTGGATGCCCTTGAAGGGTCATAATGCACTGTGGCATGCCAAGCGAGCGGTATTGTGGCTAAACGGCAAGTCTTAAAGGGTTTGCGATCGTACCGTCGGATAGGGCACTGGCGACTTTCTATAAGCTGTTAATTGTAAGTATGTCTCAATCTGCAGAGGTTTTGCCGCAACTATCAATAGAAAGTTTCAAGTTATAAGTGTCTGTATCACGAAAACGATGCTATCTCGTTCTCACTCACAGGAACTGGCGTACAGTCGTTCAGATTAAATGAAAATCATCGACCTTGTATGACCTTGAAGGTTGATACACGCTATTGTGGCTAAACACTGCGAGATAGAGGCTAGTTTGCTATTGATCACTAATATGTACGGTCGGCTATCTTAGAGACAGTTGGACTTTTTGTTTTTTTTGTTCTTGTACATGTAGGCTACAAGATTAACGTACTTGTTACTTTAACAAATGTCGATATAAATATTAATATCGCAACATGTATCGACATTATAGCCTATCGAAACTGATATCGAGTTAGCAAATAGTGTTGAGTCAGTAAGCCTACAAGGTCGTGCGAATTAGCCTCTTAATGCTACCACGCACAATCCGCCAGTAGACGTGGACACCTGCCGGTGTCAGGTGAACGCCGTCGGCTGAAAGAACATGGTCGGTGTGTAGCCGTCGGTCGTGATGATAGAACGACGCGAGGCATTCCCGTTCGCATTATCACATTCTATACCCGATTTGGGAAAACAGGCCTACAGTGATTGGCTGCGGCTTGCTGATCAGTATGCATTGGTTATGGAAGACAGTAGCAGTAAATACGTAAACTACACTGGTACACCATAAAGGGCCATTGATAACTGAATATACGGTATTTAATTCTCAACGAAAAAATGCGCATCTTACAAGTACTTGAAACAGCACTTACAAGTATTGTAGCAAAAGAAAGTGTTAAAATTTTTCAATATCACTCTTCATGTAACTATAGGTGAAGTTGTGGGACGTTTTGTTACAGTAAGTAGTGCTTCTGATTTCGATTGTGGCAAGTAGCCTATACATACCCTATTTAAGTTTGTGCTGTGGCAATCAGGAAAAAATTCTAGGGCTGCAAAAATTAATGATTAGTCAATCGATGAACAGTTGACTAAAAATGATTTAAATGTTAGACTAAAACATTACCAATATTACTAATCTGGGCATTTCCAGTCGACTGTGACATCATTAAGCTTAGACAACAATGGCAGGCACTTATTTCACACAGGACATGTAATCAAGATTTGTACTTGTGCAATGTTAGTTTAACAGTCTGCAATTGCCACGTTCATTCTTAACAACATATTTTGTGTACTGGATTGTCATTTTTGTTTCAGTTCGCGAAAGATTTCGGTCTTCTGATTGATTGGTTGCAGCCCTAAAATAGAACTGTTTATGCCCAAAATATTT
>Ga0209367_1013367_pt1 | contig 10570 bp, 9 predicted proteins | sample WorMetLIZISLAND2_FD_187412 | JGI IMG/M metagenome (GOLD analysis project Ga0209367, IMG submission 187412) | Marine gutless worms symbiont microbial communities from Max Planck institute for Marine Microbiology, Germany - Olavius geniculatus... ...
GGCCTGTAGCCTGGTCTTGCAGCCTATCATAGCCCTAGATTATAATTAGGCACACGGAGAGGCCCATAAGCCCCGCCCACTGACCAGGCTACAGGTCAAAACAGTGGGCGGGGCTTATAGGCCTCTTCGTGTGCCTAAATATAATCTACTGACGTCGATCAATTAGGACGTGTATTTTGAATACATTTGCTCGACGTTTGCTCGATGTTTGCTCGATCGTGCAAACGGGGTACAAAGCAGCAGCAAGGCGAACTTAGAAGTGAAGATAACAACGACCAAAGTGACTAAATTGCGATCTGCTTAGTTTGATTTTGGTGCGGATGTATTTTTTTAAAACTCTGTTCATTAATTTGTTACAACAATCAATGTGGCATTCTTTGAGTAAGGAAAATATCAAATACGAAAAGTAATCTTAAACAGTGAACTGAACGGAGTGAATCAATTAAGCAAGAAGGCAGCAGAATTTTTATACGCCACAAGCTATATGAGCCACCTAAGTAGCCTACAACGGTAGGCCTAAACCTGTATTTTGTCAGTTTCGTCATACCGGAGAAAATGACAAAATGTCACTACAAAATGAGTATAAATCTGAAAGTTGTAAAAAAATCGAACGAATGCTTTTAAGATGTCGTACATCAGTTAGCAAGATTGTACTTGCGAAAGGGCCGGGGCCCCGATGTCGCATGGCATCGGGCCCCCAAGAGGTTAATCCGGCTCTGGACCAGACAACAAAGCATAAGAATATTCCAAATCTCTGGCAAAATTGAATAATCTGTTATTACCAACCTCTCCACAAAATTCCACCGAAATATTATGAGTCATTCAGCTGACCGACGAACAGACAAATTATTTTAGCGCTGTTTGTCGGCAGAGGTAATCGCCAGTAATTATCGTTCGTGAGTCGTGACTGCTGCCTCTGGTGATTAGCTGTGAGTCAGTGACACTGATGATATGACGCTCCACGTGGAAAGCATTATTAGGTTGCTGGAATGTCACTGCGACTGCGACGAACGGAAAAGTAAGCTTACTAACTTAACAGAGTGTAGAGCAAGCCGGTTCGTGTGACAGATCATTTATATAAACGCAAACGTAGCCCTTCGTCATGCATAAGGCCCCTATTTCTGATAAAACATTGAGTAGGCCTAAAGCAAACTACTGTCCGAAACACCTGTTCTGAACAACTTTTTTGTGACACAATTTTCTGCCGCTGATTGGACGGATATTTCCCTTGAACGATCGAGGGGGTCAAAGAGGGGTATCTTCTAAAAATTGTTATTTTACCGCTAATGGTAGGCCTAGGCTATGTTTAGCGTCGGGTAAACACGGTTGGCGGTAGACAGATCAGATCAATCGCTGCTTATCATAAAACCACTGGTAACATGCATTCCAGGAGTATAAACAACGATGACTTTGGGCGACCTTAAACCTTTCAAAGCGGGGTTTGCATGGGCGTTGGAACAGGGGGAGCAGAGGGAGCAGCTTCTCCCCCAACTTTTGGCACGGGAGAGCAAGCCATAGCTTTTGCTCCCCTAAAAGTTTAAGCCTTCTGCACTGCGAGTCGAATGACTCAGACATCTTAGAGTTTTGCCGCTCCGTGGGACGTTCAAGAATCAAAAAGCTTTCAGCTTCAGGGGGGCTTCGCCTCCCTAACCCCCCACCAGGGGCTCTGCCCCTGGACCTCGCTCGGGGCTCCGCCCCTAGACGCCCGTTATAGGCTCGCGCTCCACGCGCTCGCCATGGCCCCGGCCGCTGCTTGCTCCCCAACTTTCAAACACTTCCAACGCCATGGGGGTTTTTAGTGATTTTGGGCGATTTTGGGCTGCGGCGCACATGCGACGAACCGGTTAGAAATAGACCAAGACGATTTGCATATAAAATTTTCAGCATATTCAGCGTATATATTTTAGCACTTTAAATTTCGTCTCCGAGGTTTAATGACTCCTTTCATTCAGCTGCGTCAAATATCGGCACCCCCTCAAATGCGCGCGGTTTCTGCCAATATCCACTATTTTAGCGTGAAAACGGTTGCAGTTAGACACAGACTTGCTGCTTACCGTAACAAATATTGCTGCCGGCTTTTAGAGATATTAACATTGATGACCTTGAACGACTTTCGAAAGCAAGTATTAGGTCTATAGTGATATTTTGCGACTTTAAACTGCGACTCAATTAACAGTAAACAGTACTGCGCCGAACTTACTATAGAAATAAATTACTTGCGTGTGAATTTTTTACCATCTAACGTTCATTTTAACCGATATCAAGTCCTTCGTACAGACTACGAATCATCAAATTTCGGTAGGCGCCTTTGAAAACGATCATTATTTTACTGCACGTTGTACACTGATTTCCCAATGTGTCACGCGTCACGTAAGCTTTGCTCAAATTACTTGTAGTTGGTAGTTACATAGTTCTTGATTTCTTGACTTCAGTACTCTTTAAGTTACTCTAGTAGGCCCCTACTCGAGTTAATCGAGTAATAAATAACTCGTATAACACAGCCCTAGTGGTGGTCGTTTGTTATTCTATGTTGGTCAAGGTTGTTTATTTTTTGGCGAAAGTTGAACAAAATTGATTTTTTGAAGATACAGATGTGTTATTAATAATGTCGGATTCCGAGGACGAGTTTTTTAACAGCAAAAATAAGTTTGTAAGGTTTTGCGTATTTCTGTACAAAATTATTGATGTACCTGTGACGACATTGAGAGGTAATCTGATCTTGAACTTGAAAGCTGGTTCAGTGCTTGTGTTATTTGTATCAGAATAGGGTTGTGTGCATTTTTTAAAGTTTGTCGTTAGCGGCGCCGGTTTAAAGTAGGATACCCCGATTTAAGCAATATGACATACCTCACTAGACTCATAATGAATCTTTACATTCAATTTTGATGTTTTAATGGTGAACACTGCAGTTGTTTTTAAATTTATTGGCTTCATAAACCTTCAGTACTTTATTTAAAAATTAAAATATACCACAATATATTAATATACCACAATATACCTAATATACCACATATAATAATAGGTCAGTGCTAGCGATAGATCGGCGATCTCACACTAGAGAGCAGAAAATTACTAGTGGTAGATCGTCAACGCCAGGGCGTCTGTGCGGCAGTGTTCGCACTGCCGCACAGACGCCCTGGCGGACGGCAGCCAACTATAGCGACCTCAGCACCAGACGGCACATCACGGGCTTGCCAGTAGGCAAAGTACCAAACGGTCTCAGGCTTCGTCTTGATTACATCATCAACGTTACACACCTAGTTTGGGTGTTTACATGTCATCGCAAAATTCTCTCAAATAAGCTAGCCGTAACCCCAACTCTACTCTAAAACACTACTACTAACCCTAAACACTAACCCTAACTCGAACTTTATCCCTAGCCATAGTCATAATATTAATAATAAATCCTATTCCTTTACCCAAAACACTAGCGCCCTCTTGCGAATTTCTTCGTATGATTTACATTTACATTTCATACCCAATCACTAATATCGACGATGAAAACCTGTTTTAGACGATGAAAGCATGCTGAATAAGCGATAAAATAACACAATAATAATTTACAGTATTAACTTAAAAAAGAAAAAAAGTATAAAATTGGTACAGCCAGGATTTGAACCTGCAACCTACAAAACATGAGGTCAATAGCTTACGCACTAGGCTACAGCCACAACGAAGAATATCTCACGACATACTTTGTATAAACATTGTCATTAATTAATTATCACATAACAAATACATTTCTAACAATCAAACGTGATTAAAATGGATTTTGGTGAGTGGTCTGATAAGGAAGACTTGCCAACTACGCACTCTGAACCTACTTCTGTTATACCATAGAGTTTGTTATTGTGTCTACCATAGATTTGCAACCGATCTACCGCTAGAATTATCGATAATAATATACCACAGGACAGCCTTTTTCCTGTTTACATTTTCGTTAGCAGTTGTGCAAATAAACAAGATCGACCTAACCCTAACCTCAAACCTGACCCTAACCCTATCCTCTAATGCTAACCGTATCCCTAACCCCAAGCCTTACCCTAACCCAAAACGTTTACTTAAAAAATGTGAAAAACAACTAAGAAACGTCATTGTTAGTTTGCGGAGGTACGTCATATTGCTTAAAGCTCAGTGCTATGGTCAGTTCGTCGAACTGAGAGATTGGCAACCAAAATTACTGTCATCAGTTCACCGAACTGAGTTGAAGGAATCAGAATTTACTAAAAGAAGTTCAGCAATCTGAAGTGCAGCTAATTGGACTACTAAAATCAGTTTGGCCGCATTGCTGTTTATTTCACATGGCCACCAGTACTGCATTAAAAATGGTGAATAGATTCACTATTTGTAAAGTAAAAAAATGTTAGGAGGACCTTTAATTAAGAGTTCTAGTAGGCCTAAACTCCTCGTTACCAGCGCTGGGTGCTGAAATGAAATCTGCGCAGGTGGAGAGTGAGGTGATCTACCATGACTAATTATTGTGCAGGGTGACATTCTTTCTTTATACAAGATGAAATGAAAAAGATGATTAAGCACCACAGTTCTTATTCATATCTTTTCAAAATACTGAGAGGTTAAAAATTTTTCAGTTTACTCTCAGCTGCACAATGGCAGAATTGGACCATAATGGCCTGCTCGTGAACTTACTGCATGGATCTAAAATCTTACTGCGCAACTTAAATTTATTCATTTTCTTTATTAGGTAGTTAATTAACTTTCTCCTACATTTTAGTCTTGCCAGGCCATCGACTTCCGACGAAGTATCGGTGGCTGCAGTGACATCAGACCAGTACTGTTCAGTGCCTAACAGTGACGGTGGCAGGATCTCAGCTGCCTGGCGGCATCGGGCATTATCCGTTTTCCCCGAACTGAAAGTAGCAAATTTTGCGTTGCTTCTATCAGTTCTCCGAACTGAAAATACAATTAATGTTGCTTAAATCAGGGTATCCTACTTTGGACCGGCGCCAAGTTAGCATTATCGGTATCACTTGACTTAATTAGCATCAGCAGTCTGGTCCAGTAGTCCACAGGCCAAGTTGATCTGAATTATACATGCAGTGGCTGGGCGTGTACAAAACTATACATCATTAGTGGACGCAATCGCATTTTTCTCCAGAGAGCGTTTTCGCATACCTAGGGGTCAGTTAGGGTTAGGGTTAGGGTTTGTGCCAGTGTTCATTTATGAGAAATTGTACGAAATTGTTCAGCAAAAAGGTAGGTATTCTAGGTATCCGAAAACGCTGTCCGGAGAAAAAATGTGATTGCGCCTCATTAGTCTGTACACACGTTTATATTAAATGGTGCTGTTGATACGAGTGTATCGCTATGGTGATATGTTTGATAGTTGCCACTTCTGTGTCTGAGTCCTCTCTTCTGATGGGCTTTTTGCTTGTGATTCGCTTGCCACTCATGGCTCTGTATGATAGTATTTTGATTGATTGATTGAATTGCTGGTTGTGAAAATGCTGTGCAGAGAAAATAGTGTTGCCGCTTCAGAGTCGTCACAAACTCGTCTACTATCACCGTCACTATCGTCGAGTGCCGACAATTGACGAGTGTGAAGTAGATGACCAGGTCTGCGCATGGGAAGCAAACCAACAGTACCGCCGCGACAGGTCTGTTTCACATTCACTGACTTAAGTATTGACATTTAGAGATAGTTGACATTTTGTTCCAGCTTGCAAGCCAGGTTGAGCCAAATAGTTCTAGCCCTATACACAGATCTCGTAAGTAATTAAGTATCACTCAGTGTCAATTTAAAAGTGACTTTTTGTATTGCTATCCTAGCTGGCAATAATGCTAGTCATGCGGCTGCCTATTCTGAAGTAAAGTAGCAAGTGCTTGAGATGTGCTAAATAGTGATTTTTAGTATTTGGCCAGATACACATACAAGTACAAATATTGAGTGAATGACTCAGTATTTTGCTGAATGTGGATACAGATAAAATATCTGGTAAGTGTTTTAGCTGGTGCATTGTTGATTTTGTAACTGAACAGAAAAGTGGAGGACAACATACTGAAAATACTTCGCCAGCGTATGCTTGACTGTTACTTATTCCATTTCTATCCGGATGACAAAGCAAAATACTGCACCAAATTGGAACAAGAGTACAAGACAGCTGAAACCAACTGGTTCATTAAATGTAAGAAGTTTTATTATTTTGTTTGTTATTGCTTAGCCTCATTAGTGACACAGTTTGTGAATGTTTCCTTGCGGAATTTTTTGTATTGGATTGGAATGAAAATTAATTTGCTTCATTGCTAGCTCACATGTGCTAGAGCAGCTACGCAGAGATATGCAAGATTAGGATTTGATGTCATAGTTTTTAAACATAAGATCTAAAATCTTTCAAAAGTCCATATTGTTGGTTTTTATTTTTTATTTGTTGTGCAATTTAAAATACAAACAAAATTCAATGTCATGTTTTAGTCATTTTTTAAAATTTTTGACATCACATTGATATTAACTTAGCAAAAACAATGTGACGTGAAGAATGGTGATCGGATGTTCTACCCATGTTTTAAAATTTGGCCCTGTCTTCTTTGTGCACTAAAACTTAACAAAGCTTTTTAAAAACTTATTTTCTTTTGCTATTCTTGTTACTGTAGCATGTAACATTGAAGTAAATGTAACATTTTTTTTTTGTTGACAGACTTCTAGCTGGTGTACAGCAGATCATGGTGGTTATTGTTTGTGTGGCAGATGGTGACATGGGGCATCGTGCTGATGCAGTATCAGCATACATGAAGCAGAAACATCGTCTTATCTGGGAGCGCCGACATGGTCCTGTTGGCTCCGGCAAAAAGACAACGTTTCCACCACCAGAGCATTGAACCTGCTATTATACAGTCTCTGATGTGGTGGACTTTGTAGTATAAGTACATTGGGCAGTTTTTGTTGTTGCACAGATACAAACTGTATTATAGTTCTACATTAGTACCTGCGAGTGAGCTGTGAGCTGTTTGCTAGTCCATATCATGACCAGAGTGACATTTTACTGCATGGTAAAATATTACCCTAATGTAGACTCCCTGGAACTAGTATTCAAAACTGCACTGTTTCTGGGGAAAATGGCCATTAAATGTGTCAGAATAATACAGGATAAAGCACAATTACAGATTGATGCACAGTATTTTTGTTTTTACGCGCGAAAGCACCTACTGCTTTCAGCATGTCTTAGCCATCGCAATTCTGTCCGTCTGTCTGTCCGTCTGTCTGTCACATGGTTGGATCAGTCAAAAACGGTGCAAGATAGGATCACCATATCTTCACCGTCGGCTGCCTGGAAAATTCTAATTTCAGGAACCATAAAGCATTTCCATATATTTGAAGGGGGTTACCTCAAATGAGGGTGCTAAATGAAAGGGGGTAGGCAGAATTTGCGATTTTTGGTCAATAAGTCGCTGTATCTCAATAACGGTGCGAGATAGGGCCTAGGTTACTATTAATCACTAATAGGAAGTCGTACACTGGCTCTCATTTCGCCAAATTCAAGGATCTTGAATGATCCTGAATGCCAAAATAGGGGGTTTTGGGGGATTTTTTTGGCGATTTCAGGCTGTGACACAAGTCTATATCGTTCACAAAGTGGCGCCACGTTACTATCATTAAGCCTATGCGATCCAGATAGAAAATTTGGTGTTTGTATATTAACTTAGCGTGAACACCCCAATTTTCAGCTAAACTACTGAATTGGAACTGCTATAGGCTTTCGCGCATTTCGTGAGCGTTAGCTCAGATTTCTTGTTATTGTTAATTGCCATCTGGTTGCAGTGTATTTGTGAAATTCGACGACTCTCTGCTCATTGCTGTGGTTGTAATTTCTATAGAGAGGTCATCTTAAATTGCCATTTCCAGTATTAACAAAAAATGCAGTTTATTGAAATTTTATGTGCACTCTCTGAATACGCGTAAAGTAATGTGGCATATGTGATATTGAATTGTACTAAATATTATGGATGTTACCACATTTGTTTGGGGTGGAGTGCTTTTTTCCAGACACGGTGCAGTTTGCATTTGGTGTGATTAATAATAATGAATTGCCTGCTGTTGCAAAGTCAGATCATTTTATTAACATAAAAGATCATAGTACGAAAGACTAAAATAGACATCTGCATAAAAATCAATGCTGTTCTGGTATAAAGTATATAGAATATAAATCAGGTACACATTAAATAAATATTGACAGTAAAAATGTCGTCACTCACCGTCGATGTCAAGAGGCATATGTAACATAATGTTGCATTGTTATGTAATAAAAATACGTAAAATAATCAATACAGTGCAAATAAGTAGAACACTTACGTGACTTGAATACTAAACATACAGTTAACTGTCCGACGTACATCACATCAAGATTTGAGTGCCATATATTCAGTATAGGTACTCTGTAGTTAAACTTTTCGGATGACATTAGCGATTGACAAACATTCTCAACACAAAACCAAGCTGTCATGCACTATAACAATAATGTAAACTGTGGGCTTATCATGTTGTCATTCTCTTCTCAACTTGAATGATTAATGATGAACTGACTATTACAAATTAGTGATTCCGGTAATGGTAGTTACAGTCAACTTATGGATCACTGCATTATGTGCTTTGGTTAGATACCAAGAAGAAAATTATATTCTATCAGAATACGGCATATTGCTTATATCAGTTGACGTCAACATATAATATGTACAGTTTAACACTGTTAGTTACAGTGTCAGCACTGCTAGAAGTAGTTCACAGTGGACATCAAAGCTACGTGTATACAGTCATTGGAGATGAGAGACAACAAACAGTCACAACACGTGGTACAACATTTGTCACTGAGTACGACTGTCACGTAAACTTTGCAACATGTGCGACTATAAGCCATGGTTTATTGAAGTTCTGGGCTATAGCAAAGTCACATTTATTTGGGTTTTGTGAGTGTTAATATTATTTATAAGACTTGTTTGCTGTCAGCTCTGTGATAAGTGATGCACATGTGTGTAATAAAAACGTGTTTATCAAGAAGCTCATAAGTAGAAAATCCTGCAACGCTTTAGGCTGTTTCAAAATATTCTTGGGTGTATCAAAAATCAGCAAAAACAGGCCAAAGTCATACAGCCTGTACTTAATGCTAAGCGTTTTGTTCAACTTCACCATGACTTTAGTGACATAAATGCGACAGTGTTTTTATATTATTAATTTCTGTTACGAGAAGTGGTTAGTTACTGTCATAATTATCTGCTGTACTTTTATAAGTGCCTGATGGTGAAATTGGTCACTCAAATCGTCAGCAATAACGCTGGTCTGGTTTCTACACTGTGTCTCAAAAAATGTCACACTTTTAATATTGTCCATATCTTTGCCGATTATCAACCAATTTTCAAAATTTTTTTCACTGGCACACTCTCTATACAACTGGCAATAAAGCGAATATCGAGTATCCCACCACACCTGAACTTTGTCACTACACTACCTTGTGAAATATAAATGCAAGAAAGACTAACAATAACAGGTAAAAAAGCGTGTTGAAAAATGAAAGACACTTCAGCTCAAGCTCGTGATGAATGATCTGTATGACGCTACAGTGTGTTAAACCTATCTTTTTAGATATCTGGCGAGTTCAACAATATGTTTGTTCCTGGTTTCTGTGGTTAAGTAAGCTTACCATTTCATTCAGAGTGGTGAGTAGTCACGTTCTTTTCTGTATTTACATGCTTCAGTCTACCAGTCTCATGCCTTTGGTTGGTGCTTCCTGTTTCCCAAAACTTGTTAGTAATGAAGACCCTCTTGCACTTTATCTTTGAAAATTTGACAGAATTCTCTAAAGAATTGTATTTTTGGAATTGGTATAAATTCTTAACCAGAGCCTTGTCTTCATTGCTACATGTAAATGGCAGGTTGCATTACAAGTGTATTGTCACTGCATTAAAAATTATTATTCACAATAATGTTGTCTTCTTTCGTTTACAGACACAAGATATGTGTCCAAAATCAAACTTTCTTTTCTTTCACTATAGAAAATTGTTGAAGATTGTTTCAGAAAATAATATTTGCACATGTATTGCTGTAATTTGAGTAATTTTTGACGATTTATGTTTTATAAGGTAGTGTAGTGACACAGTTAAGGTGCGGTAGAATACTTTATAATTGCTTTATCGCCAATTTTATAGAGAGTGTGCCAGTGAAAGAATTTTGAAAATCGGTTAATAGGCAAAGATATGGACATTACCTAGTGTGACGTTTTTTTGTGTGTCACAGTGTAGAACAGGCCCAGTCTGTTTTATAGCCAGGTGTCATGACATGATTTTCTTGTACTTTGTCCTAGCTTGGTATACTGGTGAGAACATACTGAGGAATGCACGTATGTCGAGTCGACTGAATATGAAACCCAATCCAAGCTAATGTGTATAGTAAGTTAACCTTCATTTACTCACAGATTTTTTACACACGTTGTTACTCAATGGGGGAAAAAAATACCCCCCACCGATATCTCGACTTCTAAGGCAGCTAGAAACAAAATTCCAACGGCTACACCCATGTTTTCAAGGTCAAGCTGTTCAATAATGTTGTCGGCGATACAACCGGAAG